>Ga0181526_10000160_pt1 | contig 71456 bp, 59 predicted proteins | sample PEATcosm2014_Bin_35_FD_119750 | JGI IMG/M metagenome (GOLD analysis project Ga0181526, IMG submission 119750) | Peatland microbial communities from MTU Mesocosm Facility, Houghton, MI, USA - PEATcosm2014_Bin06_30_metaG | ecosystem: Environmental > Terrestrial > Soil > Wetlands > Peat | place... | reverse complement strand
CGGGCCGATTTGCAGAACGAATGGAACCTGAAGCAGAGCCGCAGCATCCGCAACCAGGTCGTGCAAAACCTCCTGGGCCGGATCCAGTGCGATCTGCCCGAGTCCCTGCTCGAACAGGAGACGAGGGAAATTGTTTATTCGATTGTCAACGAGAATCAGCAGCGCGGCGTCTCCAAGGAGGCGCTCGACGCGCAAAGGGACCAGATTTACGCCAGAGCTTGCCAGCACGCAAAGGAACGCGTGAAGCTCGCTTTTATCTTGGAACGCATTGCCGAGGTGGAAGGTATTCGCGTTGCCCCTGAAGCGGTCCAAGCTAGGATAAGCGCATGGGCTGGCCGCTCTAACCTACTACCGGCAAAACTAGCTAGGGACTTGGAACGATGCGACGGGCTTCGAGATGTTGCCAGACTGATCCTCCATGAGGAAGTACTCCGCCTTTTGGAATACTACGCTAAGATTGAGGATGTGAGTCCGAGTTCCCCAAGAGAATGGCGAAAAACGCTGGTCCCAGACCCGTCGAGGTTGCATGACGAATTGCGGAGTCATTGGCCGGCAAACTAGACAGCACGTTCTCGATTGGAGTCAGAGCGTATTCTTCGATTGCTACATTTGCAGGAACGCTGAGGTTTAAGGCTTTTGCCATTTCAATGTATCTCGCACTCATCACTGTTCTTTCTCATTTCTCGGTTTTTTCCTCCGAAATGGCTTTCTGCAATTGGCGGTGGTCCACTTTGCCGGTGCCGAGTTTTGGGATGTCTCGCACGTATTTGATCTCCTTTGGCACGTAGAGGTTGGTCAAGCCTTTGGACTTGATCGCGGCGCGGATTTCGTCGAGGTGCAGCTTTGGCTCGTTGCAGACGGCCATCAGTGCTTCGCCACGGTCGGCGTCGGGCCGGGCCAGGATGGCGATTTGAAAGCGAAGGCCGTACTGCGGGAATGCGCCGGCCAGCGCTTCCTCGGCCGCGGCCAGGCTGACCATTTCACCGCTGACTTTGGCAAAACGCTTGAGACGGCCTTGAATGTAAAGGAAGCCGTCTTCGTCAACGCGCGCAATGTCGCCAGTGTCGTACCAGCCGCCGCCAGCCAGGAACTTTTCGTTCGCCTCCGCGTTTAAATAGCCGCGCATGACGTTGGGGCCGCGCACCCACAAGCGCCCGCCGTCGGCAATGCCTTCCACCGGCTCGAACTTGTATTCCATTCCGGGCATGAATCTTCCGGCGGAGCCGAAGCGCGGATTTATCGGAGTATTGACTGTGATGCACGGGCTGCATTCGGTCGCGCCGTAAGCTTCCAAAACGCGCTCGCCAAATTGCCGTGCCCAGGTGGTGGCGGTCGCTTCCTGCAATTTTTCCGCGCCGGCGATGAGCAGTCGCAGCGAGCGGAAATCAAACGGATTGGCCTTGCGCGCATAACCGTTGAGGAACGTGTTGGTGCCGAAGAACACGGTGCAATTCAAATCATAGATCAGCGTCGGGATGACGCGGTAATGGAGCGGCGAAGGGTACAGGAAAACATAACAGCCATGAATCAAGGGCAGGGCCATGCCGATGACGCCAAAGCTGTGAAACAGCGGCATGGCGTTGAAGAGACGGTCCGAGTCGTTCAAATCATACACGGCCAGCAATTGGCGGATGTTGGCCAGCAGGTTGGTGTGGGTCAGTTCCACACCCTTGGGCATGCCTTCCGATCCGCTGGTGAAAAGAACCACTGCCACCTCGGATCGCGGTTTGGGGACGAGGCCCCGCGGATTCCAGGAGACGCGCAGGAGGGAGAGCCATTGCCGCCAGCGCGGGATTGCGGCGCGAACGTCCTCCAGATAAATGAATTCGATGCCTGCGTCCCGCATCGCCTGCACATTCATTCTTGCCCGCTCCAGAAACGTTTTGGAGGTAATAATATGTTTGACGGATGCCAGTTGGGCGCAGGCCAGCATAGTGGGGATGCCGGTGGAAAAGTTGAAAATGGTCGGGACCTTCTCTGCCGCCCACAGGCTGAGCACCGTCACCGGCATGGCCAGCGAAGCGGGCAGCATCACCCCAATGCGCGCGTTGTCGCCATCGGGCCAGCGGCGGCGCCACTGCGTCGCCATGGCGTCGGCCCCGGCCAGCAGGCGCCGGTAAGTCAGCTTCCGGCGCGTCACATCTTCCAGGGCGACGACATCGGGGCATTGCCGCGCCGTATGCAGGATGGCGGCGAGGACATTTTTTGGCGTGGCGTCCAGCTCGATGTCGAATTGTTGCCTGGCCATCGTGTCGTAGAGCCAGCGGGTGAGCTTTTGCCGCGCGCGCATCGTGCTCATGCCCGTCAATGCCGGCGGAGTCAGGACCTGGCTGAAATGGGCGGTGACGCGCGGGAACCATTTTTTCCGGTTCGGATTGGGGGAGAAGGGCAGCCGGCTTGCGCCGCGCAAATAACAGGTGACAACTTTGGCGTTGGTTTTGAAAAGCAGAAAGCCCGTGCCGTCATAGAGCTTCATCATCGCGCCGGTGCGCGAAAGGCGGCCCTCGGGGAACAGCACCAATTTTCCGCCCGTTTGCAGATATTCCGCCAATCGTTTGACGGCGTAAGGGGAATCGGTATCCACGGGAAAAGTAAACCGGTTGATCATGAGCAGCCGATGCACCCAACTGGCTTGAGCGGCCTGCCTGGAGGTGACAATCCGCCATTGACTATCGAGGCAGGCGGTCAGGAACAGCCAATCGAACCATGAGACGTGATTGGGCAGCAGCATGACAGGTCCCGGCGCGGCCAGCGCCGCGGGGTTATGCGCGCGGAACCCGAACAATAACCGCAAAAGGAGGCGAAGAATTGTTTTCATTTGGCCCCAATCTTTGAATTTGAGAACCGATGGCGGAAGCAGTCGATGGCCAGCCAGGCGCTTAACGCAACGGTGATGCCGACGGATAATAAAGCCAGCCACCGATCCGGCGGCATCCGCCCCCGGTTTTGCAATTGCATTTGCGCGCTCATGATCGCGCCTTGTCCCGGAAAAGGGGCTGATTCAAGGACGCGCCCGGATGGGCCGACAAATTGCGAAATGCCGGAACTGCACAATCGAAACACAGGCACAGCATATTCCGCCGCGCGCATTGGGGCAATCCGGGCGTGGAGTTGGTGTTGGCGGATTCCCCAGTCCGCCACGTCCATCGTCGGGAAAATCAATCCCTGCGCGCCCTGGCGGATTAATTCATCGGTTACCCGCGTATAGCTGGCATCGTAGCAGATGGCCAACCCCAACTTCCCCCAAGGCGAATCCCATAGCGCTTGTTTGGGAGCGGGCAATCCATCCTTCATGAATTGAATCGGGACGCATTTGACTTGCTGAAAAACAATTTCACCCTTGGGGCCGACCACGAATGCCGTGTTGTAATATTGCGAAGGTGGGATGGGATCTTCTCCGCCAACCACGAGATATTTCTGGTGTTTGAGGCACCACTTATTGATGAGTTTCGGAACAGGGCCGTTGAAAGTGTATTCGCTGAGGACCAGCAGATCCGTCTCTGGAAACTTGGCGATGGCCCGATTCAATGCCGATTCTGCTTCAACCAGCGACGGGAATTCGAGTTGCACGCCGGTTACGCGAAAACTCTGTTGGGGGGAGTTTTGCCGGGCTGGAACAAAGGCCGGATATAACAGAAGCAGACCCGTCACAACTCCCGCAAGAATTCTCCCAGACCACCCAATTTGCCGGACAACTGCCAAAACAACCGCAAGAGTCATTAGCACGAAGCCGATCCCATAGACGCCGTAGCAGGCCAAATAATGCAGGCCGCTCGAAGTGGAGAAGGCATAGCCGACATTCAGCCAGGAAAACCTGAGATAATACAGCTCGCTGCGAAAGTATTCAAAACCAGTCCAAACAAAAGGCGCGGCGCAGGCCCAACCAACCAAGCCGAAGCGCTGCAAGCAAGTCCAGCCCAACAATTGGAACAGTCCGAGCCAGAATGACAAAATCAGCCAAAGCGGGATCGCCCCGGCTTGGAAAATCCTCCAAAAGAAGCCGAGTTGAGGGGCGTAGATTGCAAGACCGATTCCCATCCCAACATAAAACGCGAGACGGCTAGTCTTAACGCCTGCCAGCCGGAAGAGACAACAGAGGAAGACAACAAGAAATATCTGGCAGTTCTCAATCGTGTAGGCCAGATGGAAAGAGAGGATCGCCGCCAGGGCAAACCACAGCGCGGCCCATGCGCTCAGATTTTTATTCAGTGGTTGCATTGTTCATTTGGGGTTCTGCCGGGAATTTTAAGCCAGACAACCACGATGGCGGCAAAGGTGGCCAGCGCAAGAAAAAGTTCCGACGGGTTAAATCCCACTTTGACGTCGATGAAGGCCAAAAGGCTGCCGCCCAGCATGGCCAGGTTCTCAAAACCGTTCTGCGTGGCGATGGTTTTGCCCAGTTTGTCCTTGTGCGACTCCGCTTGCAGCGCGGCGTTGAGCGGAATGAGAAACAGACCGGCAATCAGCCCCGTAAGAATCAGAACGGCCGGCGCCAAAACTTTGGGATAATTCAATCCATGAACCATGAGCCATCCGATGCTTCCCAGCAGCGCGATGCCGGCGGCCAACAGCCATCCGTAACGCCGTGTCGCATGCAAATCGCCCACGGCGTAAAGCTGCCCCGCCAGCACGCTGCCCGTCATGACGCCGACGCTCAGCCAGAGACCAAGCAGGCTGATCTGCAACATGGTTGTCAAGTGCAAAACCTGCTGGCCCCAGGGTTGGAAATTCATTTTGATGATGGCCCCGCAAATCCAGAACAGCGCCGTGCCGACCAGGATGCGCGCCAGCCGCTTTTGCGAAAACAACGCGGCCAGGTTGGAGAAAAATTGCCGGACACTGCCCCGCAGCCGCACTTCCCGGTAGGAGGGTGTTCGAGACATGAGCAGGTTGAGGAGAAGTGACAACCCATAGACGCCGATAACCATGAGATAACAAAGGCGCAGCGGATACCGGCCAAACGCGGCCGAGCCGCCGATGTTGCCCGTCAAAATGGCAATCAGCGTCAGCAATTCCATCAAGCCGTTGGCTTTGACCAGACGCTCCGCCGGCAGAATTTCCGGCAGGATGCCATATTTGGCCGGCGAATAAACACAGGCCCCGATTCCGACCGTGAAATAGCCAATCCCCTGCCAGACGGAGCCGAAAACCAGGCCAAGGGAAACCAGGCCGGTGCCGGCCAGTTTGATGAAATTTCCACCGAGCAGCCAGCGGTTTTTGGAAAAGCGGTCATTCAGATAACCGGCCAGCGGCGCGAGCAGAACATAAGGGATGAACAACAGGCTGGTGTAATAGATATTGGCGACACTTTGCGCTTCCCCCGTAATTGTGCCGGCCTTGAACTGGTTCAGGAACGGCCCGAGAATGAGCATGAGGATGAGGTTATCGCCGAAGGCGCTCAAAAACTGGCTGGCCAGCAACAGCGGATAATTGCGCCTGTTATTCATGGATGAATTATGCCTGCTGAAGGCCATAACGCCAAATTGATAAAACTACTTCCACCATTGATAATCTCAATGCCGGCAAAGGTGCGCGATGCCAGCAGAGTTCATGTGGAAATCAAGACGATCCCACTGCTGGCGTTTTTCAAGTCCCAGCCGCCGCAAAAATCCAAAGGCAACAAATTCTTTGCTGGAAGTGAAATTGGCGCTACCCACATTGCGGCTTTCAATGTGGGTAGCGCCAATTTAGGTACATATTTAATCGGTTCTCAATGTCAAGGGAAAATAATCAGGGAAAATAATCAAAAACAATCGAACCCGTTCCGTCGCCCCATTTTAAACTCCGAGCCACACCCTCTTTGGCTTCCAATGCGTTGCAAAGATTTAGATGCGTCTGGCCTGAGAGCGCTCCTATGGGAGCACGGTTTGCCCGCTGGCGTTTTTCAAGTCCCAGCCGCCGCGCCAAAGAGTCAGCTTCAAGGCTCCGGCATCGCGGCAATAGACGACCGGCACTCCGTGGCTGGCCAGGCGCTGGCGCAGCTTGGCCGACGCCCGCCGCGTGGCGGGTAATTCCGAATCAATGATGATAATCAGCTTCGGTTGAATCAGATGCAGGAGCGGTTCGGAGAGCGGCTCGTCTGTCGCCGGCAGGCCGGCTACGACAATGTCCGCGCGTAAATTTGGACTTTTCTCCACCAATGAGTCCTGGCCGCTTCGGCCGAGGGAGGAGAGCAGTAAAATCGAATGGCCGTTGATTTCCCGCCAAAAAACCAGGGCGTTGTCATCGGCGTCGTCGAACCGGTTTCCGGCCTCCGGGGTCAGCGCGAACCAGCCTCCGGCGTCGTCGCCCGCCTGCAATGCCCGCCAGTGGGCGGTTTGTTTGATTTCATTGATGACATCGCGGTAAGCGGGCGAGCGGTCCCGGACCGGGTTGATGAAGACGCGGCCCACCGAAAAATTAGTCAAGACCACTTTCGCCCCGCCGCTGTCCTGCACATGCCCGACGGTCAGGGCGAATGAGTCAAGAATATTAACGCCCTGCGCGCGCAGAAAGGGTTTGACGACGGACTCCGCCGCCTGGGCGTTGCCGCAATCGAACAGCAAACTTCCCTTGGAACCGGCGTTGTCTGCAAAGATGGCCGAACCGCCATTGAGAGGGAGGAAGTGGAGGCGGGCAGTTTTAAAGCCGGCGGCCCAGTGGGCCAGCCAGCAGACGCCCAGGCCAAGGAATCGCCACGGCCACGGCCCATTTGAATCTGGAACGAAAGATCCAGCCGGTTAAGACCGAAAAGAGGACCAGATAGTACCAAACAAATGTGACGGGCGCCGGCGTTGCAACATTGAAGGAGCCGGGCGGCCATTGCGCGGCCCAATGGCTCAACTCGATGATGCACTTCATGAAAAACCAGCCCGCGTGGTTGAACAGGACCGCCAGTCCGGGCAGCCAGGCTCCCGTCAAAAGGCTGCCGATGCTGCTCATCAAAGCCAGCGCCGTGACCGGCACGACCAGGAAATTGGCGGGAACGCTGACGGGTGTGAAGAGGTGAAAGTAAGCCGCCGCCAGCGGAATGGATCCAAGCCACGCCGCCAAAGACAGGGCGAAGGTATCAATGGCGAAACAAGCCGCCGCATGCAAAAGCGGCGGCCAGCGCGGTTTCAACGTTTCGGGGAGGAACGGGTCCTTCTTAAAAACCCAGGATCGAAACAGTTTTCGGACGAGCGGCAGAAGCACGGCAATGCAGAGGACGACCAGGAAGGAAAGTTGAAAGCCGGGCTGGAAAAGCTGCCAGGGGTCCCAGAGCAAAATAATGAACGCCGCCGCAAAAAGTGAATTGACAAGATCGGCCGGGCGATGGCTGGCCCAGCCGACAATGACGATACTCATCATGATGGCGGCCCGAACCGCCGAGGCCGGCCAGCCGGTGAGGCCCGCGTAAAACCAAATGACAGGAACCACCAAAAGCCCGCAAAGCGCGCGGGGCAATCGCAGGGCGCGCAAAAGCCCGGCCCCGATGCCGGCCAAAAGTCCGATGCGCAATCCATCCACCGCGAAGATGTGATAAGTTCCCGCGCGCATGAACGGCTCCTCGACTGTCACGGTCAGCGGTGCCTTCCAATCCAGCGCCAATGTCCAGATCAAGCGCAACGGCGCGTCTTCCTGCTCCAAACCCAGGGCCAGAGTTCTTCTGGCCCAGGCGGAGAAGCGGTCCGAGAGCGGCATCTTGCGGGGAGGGGTTGCCGGAACGATGCTCCACGCTTCCTCCGAGGCGGTGCGCAACTGGCAATAAATGGCCTCGTGCTGATAGTAGGAGCGGGCATCGAATAATCCATCCGCCCGCGGACCCGGCGGCGGGCCAAGCACACCGGCGACCTCCACGGATTGGCCGCTGAAGAAATTCGACGACATAATTGCCGGAGTGTAAGCAATGATTTTGCCAAACGCGGGCTGCCATCCGCGCGAGAAGCGGATTTGTTCGGCGTTAATGACGACGGAGGAATGCCAAAGCTCCCGGCCTTGCCTCTCGAAAATTCGCGGCATGGGTGAGGCGCGGAGAGCGCCCCGCACGATGACGTCCTCCGTCCCGGGGCCGGCCAACAGGCGCAAATCGTTGGGTGAGATGATCGCGGTGTGCCAGCTTAGATTGGTCCAGCCAGCCAGCACCAGGAGCAACCTCAAAAGAAAGAGCCGCCCCCGACTCCAGAGCAGCGCCGCGAAGGCGCCTAGGAAGGAAAATGCAAACAAGACGGCGAGCGGGGGATGGAACCATTGACCCAAAAAAATCCCGCCAATATAAAGCAACGCCACTGAACAAAGCGGCCGCTTCATAACTATTTTGGTTTTCGCATCTGAACGACGCACCACGTCACAGCCAGTCCGAGTCCCGCGCCGCATGTGTCCAAGAGCACATCGCGGACCGCCGCTTGACGGCCGGGAACGAAAACTTGATGCATTTCGTCGGTCGCCGCATACATGGCCGCGAGCAAAAGCGCGAGACGAAAGTGCCAGGCAGGGCGATGCGAGGCCAGGGCGGCGGCGGAATGGACGACGCGCCAGATGAGAAAACCCAGCATGGCATACTCGACGGCATGGGCGGTTTTCCGCACGTCATAATGCACCCGTTCAATGGTTTGCCAGGACATGTGCGGATTTAACCATAGCAAAAAAGGCACGACAAACCGGGAGGTATTCCGGGGTGAACCCAGCCGGGTGGAAGCGCCGAAGATGAGACCCATCCAGAGCAATAAAGGAAGCCAGTGTGTCATGAAACGGCGCAACATCTGTGCAAAGGAACAATGGAGACCAGTCAAAAGCAACCGAAAAAATTTGCCAGGCAGCGGGGTTTCTGGCAATCAGAAGCACCTTATATGCGAACTCTCAGCGCCTTTTTCAGATGGCTTTGCCCATGCGCGGCTGCGCTGGCGCTGCCTTTCCTCTGCGTTGGAGCCGACAAGCCGGAAAATGTCGTGCTGCAATACCACTTTCTCGGGGCGGCGCCATTGGCCGAAAACGCCAGCGCCGCCGTTGCCAGACGAGTCTTTGCCCTGCCATCGACCATCCGCTTTGAAGATTTGGTTCTCAACCGGCTTTGCGTGAGTCTTGCCGCATCGCTTCATTTTCAAACGAACCGGCAGATCGTTTCATTGCTGCGGCCTTTGCTGGACGACCTGCTGCGGGCCGAATCCATCGCCAGCCTGGGCGGTCCTTCCGGCAAGCCGATCCAATTTGTTCTCGCCATCCATCTGGACGCCAAACGCGCGCAGGTCTGGGGGCAAAACTTGAAGACCGCAAGTGATGTGCCGGGTGCAGAATTCCGCGCTGAAACGTTTTCCGGCTGGCAATGGAATAAAGAGGGAAGCGATTCATTGTGGATGGTGCCAGCGCGGGACTGGTTGTTGGTGGGCAGAGGCGGAGATTTGGCGTTTGTTCGCTCCGACTATCTGCAACAGATTCAAAAGACCGGACGGCCCGGCCCGGCCCTGGGTTTAAACTGCTTCGAGGCGGATGTGGATTGGCCCCGGCTGGCCAACTGGGTTCCAGTGTCTTCCTGCCCCCTAAAACCAGGCCGCACACAAATGGCCATCAGTGCGGAGATGGGCGGGTTTCACATGACCGGCCACGTGACGTATCCAGAGGCGATTCAATGGCAACCTCGCCCAATGAGCCTCCCAACCAACCTGGTGCGCGAGCCTCTGTCCAGTTTTGCCACGGGCCAGAATGTGGAACCGTTCCTGACATCTGACGAAACCCTCTCGCGGTTCTGCACCAATCCATTGAGTGACCAGTTCTATTTTTGGTCAATGAGCGAAATGCCATTCGAGAGTTATGTGGCGTGGCCTGTGAACAACCCAAACAAGACGATGCTGACATTATCCGCCCAGGCCATCAACGCGCTGAATCCCAAGTTGCAAAAGCTCGATGGAACACAACTCGCCTGGTCGAGCGGGACATCGCAACTCGTTTGGTCGAAGTTGCAACTCATCGCCCCCATCGTGATGGTGGCGTCGGAAGGGGACGGCCCATTTCTGGTGGGGGGACTGTTCCCGGTGACGAAGGGAACCAGGCCCGCTCCGCAAGCATTGTGGGAACAGTTCAAGGGCCGAACCAATTTGGTCTATTACGATTGGGAACTGACCGGTCCCCGTGTGCGGCACCTGGTGACCGTGACACAAGTGCTGCCCATACTGCAGGCGCTGGGCGTGGGTCCGGAGGAGCCATTAGTTGCCGGGGCATCTGCCGCCAAACCCGGCGCCAATACCCTTGCCGCCCCTGGCGTTCAATCCCGCCTGAACGCCCAAGAGCAATGGCTGATCGGTTTAAGCCCCTTGCTCGCCAACACCGTCACTGAAGTGACCAGGACCGGCCCGAAAGAATTGACCGTCATTCGCAATTCACCCTTCGTTTTCTCGAGCCTGGAGTTGGTTCTGCTCTCCCACTGGCTGAGCGACACGCCGGCCGGCCCGCTCGACTGGAGTTTGCTGCCGCAAGCGAAGATGTCCAGGTCGGGATCGCCTCCGCCTTCGCATTAGCAGGCTTATGCTCAAGTTGGGAGTGAACATCGATCATGTGGCGACCTTGCGCGAGGTGCGTTACCGCGGGCGCGATGGGGGCGAACCGGACCCGGTTGGAGCGGCCCTCATCTGCGAATCCGCCGGCGCGCATGGCATCACCGCCCATTTGCGCGAAGACCGCAGGCACATGCAGGATCGCGATATTCGAAACCTCCGCCAAGTCCTCAAAACCCGGCTCAACCTCGAAATGGCCAACACACCCGAGATCCTGTCCATCGCCTTGCAGGTCAAACCCGACATTGTTTGCCTGGTGCCGGAGCGGCGCGCCGAAGTGACGACGGAAGGCGGGCTGGACGCGGCCAGTCATTGGCTGGCCCTCTCGGATGCGCGCAAGAAAATCAACGACGCCGGCATTCAAGTCAGTCTTTTCGTTACGCCCGACCCGGCGCAAATAGAAGCGGCCGCGCGCGTGGGCGGCCAATTCGTCGAATTGCACACCGGCGCTTTTGCGGAAAACTTTCATCGCAAGCGCGAGCGGGCCGTGGAACTCGAACGCCTGATCGCGGCGGCCACGCAAGCCCATCATTTGGGCCTGCAAGTCAACGCCGGTCATGGGCTGAATTATCGAAACGTCCCCGCCCTTCGCCAGGTGCCTCATTTAGTCGAGCTAAACATAGGGCACAGCATTATCAGTCGCGCCATCGTCGTTGGTCTGTCCACGGCCGTGCGCGAGATGCTGCTCGTCATGGAAGAAGTCGGCCAACCTTGAACCTTACCCAGCCACTTTGATACTCGGTTCCGGCATTGACATCATCGAAGTGCAGCGCGTTGAAGCGGCCTGCGAAAAATTCGGCGATCGGTTTCTGCGACGAATTCTTCGCCCCTCCGAACTGGCCTACTGCCTCTCCCACAAATCCCCCGGCCCATTTTTGGCGGCGCGTTTTGCCGGAAAAGAAGCCATCTCGAAGGCCTTCGGCACCGGGATCGGACGGCAATTGGGCTGGCAGGACATGGAAATCTGCCGCAAGGCTTCCGGCGAACCTTTCGTGGTCCTGCATGGCAAAGGCCAAACCCTCCTGCGCGAACGGGGCGGCCGCATCGTTCATCTCAGTCTCAGTCACACCGCCAAACATGCCGCCGCTGTCGCCATTTTGGAAAGCGCTTGATTTCTGCCTGACTTAATCCGACAAGGTTTTGAAACGGCTCTACAGCCGGGCGGATGATGACGCGGATTCCATCCGGTTGTTCATGGCCACCCAGGCAAAAGCCATCGAGGAATGAAAATGAAAGAGTCAGGAAATTCGTGACCAAAATGAACGATTACCAGTTTCCGGGGACCGGCCTTATTGGCGATTGCCAGGGCCGGCGTGGTGGAGCACGCTTGTGACGTGGCACGCAAAACGTCCTCTTCAATAGGGCGACGCCTTTCTGAATCTCCCCGGACACGATCCGGGCGACGGCTCCATGCGATTTGTAAAATGCAATTTGTGCGGGGCCGATGATTATGCCGTGCGCTTTCCCAAGGGTTTCGCGCAACTGCACCGGATCGTGACCTGCAAGCAATGCGGCCTGATGTATGCCAATCCTCAGGAGTCGGTGGATTGCGAAACTTTCCAGTCAGACGCCTACCCGAGCGTGTTCAACGAAGTTGAGTGCCGGCAATACTTCCAAAAGCAACATGTGCAGGTGCCGGACAACCTGCGGGCGCTGCGTGTGCTCAATGGTTTGGTCCCAAAACGCGGCAAGCTTCTGGAAATCGGCAGCTTTTGCGGCATCTTCCTTGATCGCATTCGTACCGCTGGCTGGGAGGTGATGGGGCTGGAGCCGGATCGGGGCGTCGCCGATTACTCCCGCGCCAAATATGGCCTGAACATCGTTGCTGGTGTGCTGCCAAATCCGTCGCTGCCCGATAACAATTTTGACGCGGTGGTCATGCTCCATGTGATTGAGCACATGCCCGACCCTTCCGAGAATCTGCGGGAAATCCGCCGCGTCCTCAAGCCCGGCGGGGTATTGGTGGTGGAAACCCCGCGCTTCGATTCCTTGATGTTCAAAATTCTTGGCCGGCGCGAGCGCAGTCTCAGCAATTGCAATGGACACATTTATTTCTTCAGCGTGTCTTCGCTGCGGCGGATGTTTGAAAAAAATGGCTTTGAGGTCGTCAAGGTTGAACTGGTGGGGCGCACATTGACACTGGATCGGTTGTTTTACAACGTGGGCGTCATCATCCGCAGCAACCTGGTTAAGCGGTGCCTTTCCTCCGTGAGCAGGGCGCTTCATCTCGACAGAATTTCCGTTTACATCAATGCCCGGGACATGCAACGAATTTATGGGCGCGCGAAATGAGGGGCTTTTCGCTTTCCTGCCGGTGTCCCGGTCCCGTCCTTGATGAAAGTCCCAACTACTGTCCCGCCGCTTTAATCACGGCGTCAAACGCGGGTTTTGGCCGGCCATTCCTGTCGAACAACAGCGGGTTGCCGCGCGCCCGCCAGGAATCGGCGTCGGTCACACCCCAAAAGGTCACCAGCTTGATCGCATCCTTATGCTTGCGGAATACGCCGAAGAGATCAGCGTAACGCCTGGCCAATTGTTGCTGAAGGGCGTCGGAGAGACCGCCGGCGGATGAATTTTCCCCGCCTTGCGCCTGGGCGTTGGCGGCAATGTCCGCGCTGGTGGTTCGCTGACCGCCCCGGGAGCAGTCAATGTCCAGCTCGGTCGCCATCACTTGCAGATTCAGCCTGGCGAAGGCGGCGATGGCGGCGTCCTCCTGCTCCATGGTCGGAAAGCTCAAATTGCAGTGTCCCTGCAACCCAATGGCCGTGACCGGCACCCCTTGGGCCTGAAGTTTCTTGAGCAGTGCGATTGCGCCGTTGCGTTTGGGTTCCATCTCCAGAGCATAATCGTTGTAACGCAGCACCGCTTCGGGATCGGCTTCATGCGCGTATTGGAAGGCTTTGGCGATGTAGTCCTCGCCGATGATTTTCATCCAAGGCGATCGGCGCAAGGTGCCGTTGTCGTTGAGGGCCTCGTTGACGACGTCCCAGACTTTGATGCGGCCCTTGTAGCGGCCGACGACAGTCCGGATGTGGTCGTGCATCCGCCGGAGCAGGGTTTCGCGGTCCGCAGGCTGGCCGTTGGTTTCCTGGAAAACCCAGCGCGGCGTCTGATTGTGCCAAACCAGTGTGTGGCCGACGAGGAGCATGTGGTTGGCCTCGCCGAAGTTGACATACTGATCCGCCCCCTCAAAAAGGTAGGTGTCCGGCCGTGGATGGACTAATGCCCACTTCAGAATATTCTCCGGCGAAATCGAGTCAAAATTGGCTTTGATGATCGAATCTCCGCGGGCGTCCTCACCGGAATACTGATGTTGGTTGACAGCAACGCCGATGAGAAAATCCTTCTTGTAAGCGCTTTTGAGCGTCGGCGGCCCTTTGGGGTCTGTGGCGCAACTGGTCATGGTCAGGAGGCCCGTGATGGGAAGTCCCAACAGCATGACACAAATCGCCGGGTTGCGGATGAGATGTTTTTTCATCAGGATTCAGTTCAGGCGCCTCGTGACTTCTCCATTATTGTCATAATTTAAATTATTTTGTCGCTCCCCGCGCGCTCTGTCCACCAAGAAATACATGGTATCGACCTCACCGGCCTGAAGACGGCGATCGACGTGATCACGAACTGGCTCCGGCCACCGGCCGATTTTTCCAATACGGCTCATCAGTTGCAACGCTCCAATGGGTGATCCGTTTATAACCGTAACTTTTGCGAGCTTTGGTATTGAATCCGGTTTGCGGCGCCGGATACTCACCACATGAACCGCCGAAATTTTATCAAACTCAGTGTCGTTGGTGCTGGCGCGACGCTGACTGGCGTCGAACCGTTGCGGGGCGGGCCGGCGACTGTTTCAATTCCGTCCAAACCAGCCACAACGATTGCCATGCCGATTGGCGTGGCTCCACTTGCGCAACAGGATTTGGATGCAATTTTCGCCGATATGCGGGAACGGGCCGGGGTGAACGCGCTGTTTCCATTCATCTATTCCCATGAACCGCATCGCGCGGGCGTGGAAGCGGCGGGATTTCACGGCGGCAATTATGCGCAACCGCATATGCGGTTTTACAAGGACACGCCGCTGACTTTGCTGGACATGCGCGCGCCGGAATTCGGTGATGTGGATGTTTTGGAGCGCGTGATTCCAGTTGCCCGCAGGCATGGCCTCCGCACCTTTTGCTTTTTGCTCGAAGACAACACGCTTCCCGCCACTGTCAAGAACTGGGAATCGCTTTACGAAGTGGACCATCGCGGCCGTCGCGCGGCCGGTCATCCGGGCGGGCCGTGCTTCAACAATCCCGGCTACCGGAATTTCACATTGGGACTGGTCGAGGATTATGCGCGCTCTTACGACATTGGCGGCATCATGTGGGGATCAGAACGCCAGGGCGGATTGCTCAATGCCCTGGGCCTTTCCCAAAGCAGCGGGCAGGACCCCGGTCGCACCACCTGTTTCTGCGAGTTCTGTCAGAAGAAAGGACGTGATCGTGGAATTGATGTCGGGCGCGCCCGGCGCGGCTTCGGCGAGGTGGAAACATTTGTGCGCAACAATCGCATCGGCCGGCGTCCACGCGACGGTTATTTCACGACGTTCTGGCGGTTGCTGCTGAATTATCCGGAATTGCTCGCGTGGGAAAATCTCTGGGCCGGCAGCCGCCACGAATTTCAGTCGGCAATTTATCGCAAGGTCAAATCCATCAACCCCGTGCTGCAAGTCGGATGGCATGTCTGGCAAAACGTGTCGTTCAGCCCGTTCCAGCGCGCCGAGGAAAACGTCGGGGACCTGGCCGGGTTCTGCGATTTCATCCGGCCCGCGCTTTACAACAACGTCGCCGGCGGACGATTCGTGAGATTCGTCAAGGGCGCGCGCGAATCCGTCTATGGCGATCTGTCACCCGAAGCAACGCTGGACATGCTGTATCGGCAATTAAATTATGACAGCGAGGCGCCTTACGACAAACTTACCGCCACGGGACTTTCGGCGGATTACGTGGAGCGGGAAACGCGCCGAACAGTGGAGGCCGTGGCCGGGCATCCCGTGCAAATCTGGCCGGGCGTGGACATTGACGTGCCGGTGGCTGGGGGCGAGGGCCATTGCACGCCGGAGAGCGTGGCGCGCGCGGTGAAATCCGCTTTCAGGGGCGGCGCGCAAGGCATCATATTGTCGCGCAACTATGTCGAGATGAAACCGGAGAATCTGTCGGGCGCAGGCGGCGCACTACGGGAACTCGGCGTGATTTAGCAATCTGAGCCGGAATGCCGGCTTGATGAAAGCGCAGTTTTGTGTACGGGTCGCTCCCCGGAAATGGGTATTCGCACATGTTGTTTACCACTTTCCTTTCACTGAGATCTCCGAAGCTCATCCCATTTCCACCAGGACGTTGTGCTTCCGCCCGTCACCCGTCGGACGGAGCAACTGGTCCGGGATTTCAACGCCGTCCATGACAATGCGACGCACGCCCTTCATGACGCCTTTCGGATTCCGCACTTCGATGTCAAATGTTTCACCCCGAAAAACGCGGCTGACTTTGAATCCCTTCCACTTTGCCGGAATGCAGGGATCAACCAGCAAACCGTCGTAATCGGTGCGAATGCCAAAAATCCATTGCGTGACGGCGAAATAAGTCCACGCGGCAGTGCCCGTGAGCCAGGAGTTCTTGGCTTCGCCGTGCGTGGGCGCGTCCTTGCCCGCGACCATTTGCGCGAAGACATAAGGCTCGCAGCGGTGCAACTGGCCGATGTTCTCGCGCGCGGACGGATTGATGCGCGTATAATAATCGAAGGCGCGGTTGCCGTTGCCGAGCATGGTTTCGGCAATGATGATCCACGGGTTGTTGTGGCAGAAAATGCCGGCGTTTTCCTTGTAACCCGGCGGGTAGGAGGAAATTTCGCCCAACTCAATGTAATACTTTGTGTACGCAGGATTCAAAAGGACGATGCCGTGTTTGGTGGCCAGATGCTTGTTCACCGATTCGAGCGCGAGTTTGGCTTTGCCGTCCTTCAGACCGATGCCGGCCATGATGCACATGCCTTGTGATTCGATGAAAATTTTCCCCTCCTTGCAGACCTTCGAGCCGATGGGTTTGCCGAAATCATCATAGGCGCGCACGAACCATTTGCCGTCCCAGCCATGCTGGTGGATGACCTTCTCCATTGTGGCGGCTTCAGCCAGACAGCGTTCGGCCTCGTCGTTCAATTTGCGTTTCCGCGCAATCTCGGCCAGTTCCTTCGCCGCCAGCACAAACAGGCCGGCGATGAAGACGGACTCGGCGGTTTTGCCCTCCTTGTTGGTGGTGGTCTGGAAGGATTGGCCGGGCGTGTCGGAGAAGCAGTTGAGGTTCAGGCAATCGTTCCAGTCGGCGCGGCCAATCAGCGGCAGGCCGTGCGGGCCAAGGCGTTCGAGGGTGTAATTGTAACTGCGCCGCAGGTGTTCGTAGAGCGGCCGTTCGGAACCGGCGTCGTTCTCGAACTGCACCGGCTCGTCGAGGATGCTCCAGTCGCCGGTTTCCTTGATGTAGGCGGCCACGCCAAGCGTGAGCCAGTGCGGATCGTCGTTGAACCCGCTGCCGATGTCGTTGTTCCCGCGTTTGGTCAGCGGTTGATATTGGTGAAACGCGCCGCCGCTGGCCAGTTGGGTCGCGGCGATGTCCAGGATGCGTTCGCGCGCGCGGGCCGGCACCATCTGCACGAAACCGAGCAAGTCTTGGTTCGAATCACGGAAGCCGAGGCCGCGTCCGATGCCGGATTCGTAGAACGAGGCCGAGCGCGACATGTTGAAGGTGGCCATGCACTGGCAGGCGTTCCAGATGTTGACCATGCGATTGGCGTGGGGGTCGGGCGAATCCACCTGATACGCGCCGAGCAAGCCGTCCCAATACCGGCGCAGTCTTTCGAGGGCCGCCGTGACGTTTTTGCCGTCGAGATATTTGGCGATGACGGGTTTGACGGTCCGCTTGTTGATGGTCTGGGAATCCGGGGGGTCGAATTTTTGGTCCACCGGATTTTCGTGGTAGCCGAGGACGAAAATGATTTCCTTCGTTTCGCCGGGCTTCAAATTCACCTTGACATGGTGGGAACCGTGCGGGGACCAGCCGTGCGCGACGGAATTGAAGGATTTCCCCCGCTCCACCGCCGCCGGGTTGTCCCAACTGCGGCAGTCGCCCAGGAACGTGTCGCGTTGCGTGTCGAACCCGGCCAGTTTCTCCGAGCAGGCAAAGTAGGCGAAATGATTGCGGCGCTCGCGATACTCGGTCTTGTGATAGATGACCCCGTCCACAATCTCCACCTGGCCGGTGCTGAAATTGCGCTGGAAATTGGTGGCGTCGTCCTGCGCGTCCCACAGGCAGAATTCGATGCTGGAAAAAATGGAAAGCTTCGCCGGTTTCCGGCGGCGGTTGGTCACTGAGAATTTCCAGATCTCCAATGTTTCGCCCAGCGGCACGAAGTAGCACATTTGCGCTTCGATCTTGCGGCGGCTGGAGCCGATGATGGTATAGCCCATCCCGTGCCGGCATTCGTATTGGTCGAGCTCGGTGCGGGTGGGCTGGCACGAGGGCGACCAGAATTCGCCGCTGTCATTGTCGCGGAGATAGAGGTAGCGCCCGCCGAAATCAAACGGGGCGTTGTTGTAGCGGTAGCGCGTGAGGCGGCGCAGGCGGGCGTCACGGTAGAAGGAATAACCGCCGGCGGTGTTGGAGATCAGTCCGAAATACGCTTCGCAGCCGAGATAATTGATCCAAGGCAGCGGGGTCCTGGGTTGGGTGATGACGTATTCGCGTTTGCTGTCGTCGAAATGTCCAAATTTCATGGGTGGATCGTTATTTGAATTTCCCGGAGAGAACGGCTTTGGCTGTGTCATAGTCTTTGGGAGCAACCTGGACCCGGACATACCCAAACGTGTTGAAGTTGAACCCGACTGTCTGCATCAAAAACTTGTCGGGAATAAACGCCTCAACCCCGGCCGCGCGCAGTTTGCAGACTACCAAGTCTGCCGACGTCAACGTTCCACAGGTGACCAACGTCACCAAGTCCTGCTGCCTTTGCTCCGGCGTGAGCGGGCTGAACTCAAATGCAGCTCGTTGCGAGTGTCGTGCTGGAGGCGAATTCGGCTCGGATGCTGCTGGAGGCGAATCCGGTGCGGCTGCTGTCGGCCTGGGAGAAATCGCTGTGTGGTCAATCGGACATTCAGGCGTGTCGTCAGGATATTTGGCGCCGCAATAAGAGCATGTTTTCATTGAAGCATTCGTCAATTTTGTGAGCCGCTTTCTCAGAACTGAGCCACGCCGGGCCGGGGATGTCAACGGCGAATGCCGAACCGACCCGCCCGCACGTGTGCGCCTTTGAAAATAGCCCAGCCATTCATGGCTGGGCAACGCGCCATCCATAAGCAAATCAAGTCCCTTTAGGGACGACAGAGCTGAACTCATTGGCCAATATCAAATTACGCCAGAATCCCTTTTGGCTCGCCAAAGGCGCGTTCCCGTTGCATAATAGTTGTTGGCATGAGCGATTTGGAAGCCATTCAAAATGTCCTGGCCCGCGCCGCCCGGCGCCGGCGTTCGCAACGTGCCTGGAACGGCTTCTGGCAGGGGCTGTTGGTCGGGGCCGTGATTTGGCTGATCGCCTTGGGCACTTACAAAATCGCGCCGATTCCCTCTTCAATATTGATCGGGGCCGCCGGGTTGGGCTTGCTCTGCGTGGCGGCCGGTTTTCTGCGCGGCTGGTTCCATAAATCGAGTTTGCTGCAAACAGCCCGCTGTCTCGATGACCGGCAACGGTTGCAGGAACGCATGGGCACCGCCCTCGAAATGACCGGCGCCGGCGGCAATGAGGATTGGCGCGCCTTGCTCGTGGCCGACGCGGCCCGCTTTGCCGCCAAACTCGATCCGCGAAAAATCTTTCCTTATCATCTGCCCCGCGCCACCCGGTGGGCGCTTTTGGCCCTGGCGCTGGGCGCAAGCGTGGGATTGATGCCGGAATATCGCAGCAAAGATTACCTGGCCAGGAAACAGGACGCAGCGGCCATCAAGGACGTTGGCAAAAGAATTGTCGAAGTCACCCATCGCAGTCTCGAACAGCGTCCGCCTGTTCTGGAAGCGACGCACAAGGCGATCGAAACGGCCCGGGAACTTGGCCTGCGTCTGGACAAAAATCCGTTGACCCGCAACGATGCCCTCAAAGATTTGGCCAATGTCGCTGAAAAGCTGAAGTCGCAACTCAATGAGTTGGGGCAAAAGAATCCCGCCTTCAAGGAGCTGGAGAAGGAAGCGCGTGCAGCCGCTCCCGACAAAAACGGCGGCAGCCTGGAGGAGCAGAAACAATTGGACGCCCTGCAAAAATCGCTGGAAAAATCGGGCGGGAACCCCGCTGCGCTCGACAAGCTGGCCGATGATTTGCAAAAGCTGCAAAAGGCCCTGGCCGGATTGCCCGGGGACAATTCTCCCGCCGCCGCCGCCGCCCGGCAGAAAATGGCGCAAAACCTGGCCGATCTCGCCCAACAGGCCGCCGCCTTGGGCCAGCCACTGCCCAATCTCGACGACGCCATCGCCGCGCTCAAAGCCAATAAAACGGACGATTTCCAGAAGGACATGAATGCGGCCACGACCGACCTCGCAAAGCTGCAACAAATGGCCAAAACCTTGCAGCAACTCCAGCGGCAATCGGAGAAGTTGGGCCGGGATTTGGCCGAACAATTAAAATTCGGCCAGCCCGACGCCGCCCGGCAAACGCTGCAAAAAATGATTGACCAATTGAACTCGGGCAATCTGACGCCGGACCAGTTGAAGAAAATGCTGGATGAGGTATCGCGCGGCGTGGATCCAGCCGCTCCCTACGGCAAAGCCGCCAACTTCCTCAAGCAAGCGGCCCAACAGATGAAAAGCGGCGACAAATCCGGCTCCGCGCAATCGCTGGCCGATGCCTCCAGGGAACTTGAAAAAATCACCGCGGAAATGGCGGATGCCAAAGCATTGCAAGACTCGCTCGACGCTGTCAACAAAGCCGAAATCTGCCTGGCGACCCATCGCGCCTGGGGCGAGTGCCAGGGAGGAAGTTGCCGGGTTCTTGGCAAACGGCCCGGCAAGGGCGGCGTCGGCACCTGGACCGATGATGATTCGCAATTGTATCCCGAGATGAGCGCTTTGTGGGACAACTCCGGCGCCAAACGCCCCGACATGGACCCAAGGGGCTTGACTGATCGCGGCGAACCGCGATTGGCCGACAATCTGGCTCCAACAAAAGTGCATGGACAAATCGCTCCCGGCACTCCCATGCCTGCCATCACGCTCAAAGGAGTCAGCATCAAAGGGCAGAGCGCCGTGGGCTATCAGGAAGCCGTTTCCGCCGCGCAAAACGACGCCCAAAGCGCCCTCAATCAGGACCAGGTGCCGCGCGCCTATCAAGGCGCCGTGCGGGATTATTTCGACGATCTCAAGAAGTAACGGGCAATTTTTTGCTCCTTGCAGAAGCGAAAGGGAAGAAATGACAAATATTGTTACCAATGCTGATGGGAGCGTGACTGTTACCACGGTGGTAAAGCACATTGCCATCGGTCCCGAACTTTGGATTCCAGCCGCTGTTGTGCTTGCGGCACTGGCCATAACAGGATGGTGGTTTCTTTCACGAAAGAGCCACGCAGATTCAAATTAGGACGCCCCCGATCTTTAGGCAAATGGACAATCTTTCCCCGCGGGTGTATTTTACAGCATGGCATTGCCCATATTGGAACCACGAAAGCCGGCCGAACCTTCGCGCGGCGTGACTCGTTACACCGGACGGGTCATCTACCTTTACGCGTTCGATGTCGCCTACGATATGTTGCGGGAGCCGGTGCCCCAACTGCTCGGCCAGACGGTGGCGGAATTTTCCGTGGATGCCAGCAAACGCAATCCGCGCCACCTCTTTTTCAACAAGCCGCAAATGGTCCGCCTGCCGCCCATGGAGCGCATCGGCCCGAACGGCCCGGTGCGGGTGGAACGCACCTTGAAGTTTTTGCCGGTGGGCGCGATCAGCATAACGGTCTCCGTTCCTTTCGAGGTCCAAGCCATCGAGGATTTGGTGGCCTACCACGATCTGGAGTTTTCCAATGGCGTCCTGAGCCATGAGGTGCGGCAACTGGCCGAGGAGGCGCGCCGCGAACTGGCCCGCTATTTTTTGAAACCGGTCCCGCAGTTGGCGGACGAGGAAGCCTACACGGTGTTTTGCATCGACGCCCCGCTCAGCGCGGAGGACGGCAATCCGTTAAGCGCCGAAGACTGGCTGCAGCAGCGTCGCCGCAAAGTGGCGGCGTTGTTGACCCAGGAACCGGACGTCAACCAACTTTCCCGCCAGGAGGCCGACGAATCGACCGGGCGCTATTTGAGCTATTACGAAAACGACCTGGCCGTGCTGGACTGGGACGCGGCATTGATTGTGCAGGAGCCGGGCCAGACGGACGAAATCCTCTATGTGCTGGAATTGGCCAATCTGCAACTGGCGGAACTGGAAGCCTACGACCGCATCCTGGACGCCGCCCTGGAGCGGTCCTACCGCGATTTGAACCAAAGCCCGCGGCGCAGCAGCGACGTGATGCGGGAGCTGCGGGAAATCCGCATTGACCTGGCGCATTTCAGCGACGAGCTGTCCAACATTACAAAGTTTTTTGGCGACTGGCACCTGGCCCGTATTTACGAGAACATCTCCGCCCGTTTCCATCTGAGCGACTGGCACCGGACGATTGATGAGAAGCTCAAGACGTTGGACAATCTTTATCAGCTCCTCAGCCAGGATCGGACCAACCGCTGGATGCTGACGCTGGAAGTGACCATTGTCCTGTTGTTCGTGATCGATTTGGTTTTGCTGGTGCTGGGGTTGAAAAAATAGAGCCTGTTTGAAAACCACGAGGGGCGCTGTTTTCTCCGAAAACCAGATGACGGGGCGCAATGGCAGATTTTTTGCTAAAAAACAGATTCCCGGTTGAACATCCAACAACCGCGATTACATTAGAGCGGCGTGAACCAGGCCGAATTCAAAGAAGTAGCGTGGCTTCTGATGCTGATTCCGTTTGGAATCGTTTCGGGAACCGGGGTCTTCTTCATCTTCTGTGTCTGGCGCCGGGCGCGCCAACTGAGGCAGCAGGACGCTGAAGGCGCATCCCGCTCCTTTCCGGCGGCCGGGAGCATAAGCTCTTATTCCCCCGTCTTCGAGCAGCCAAACCGCTGGCTCGTGGTCAAGGCCAGGGATCCGGCCAGGGTCCAGGCCGCGTTGCGTTTGCATCAGCCGACGCCATGTTCCTGGGAAGATGGATTGATTGAAGCGCGGGAAAACAAGCTGTTTATTTCTCCGTCCATTTCCGGCTGGGTCCTGGTGGTGGGATCCGGCTTGCCGGGGCCTTTCGAAGACGTGGATGACTGTTTTCGCTTTCTGCTCGGCTTGAGCCGGAAGCTGGGCCAGGTGCAGTTTTTCAGCGCGAGCCGCGTGGTCAACCAGCATGCCTGGGTGCTCATGGAAAGGGGCCGTGTTTACCGCGCCTATGCCTGGGCGGGCGAAACTCTTTGGAACCAGGGCCTCTTGACCGCCGCCGAAAAAGAATTGGACTTGCGCTGCTTTGATTACGGCAGCGAGCAGAACTTTTTCTCGGTCAGGGACGAGCTGGCCGCCAATTCGGAAAAAGTCGGCCTGCTCGCCGCGCGATGGAGTCTTGACCCGGCGGCGCTTTGTCCCGGCTCCTGGCGCGGCTGCGGCATTCTCGGCGGACTCTCACAATCCAAACCGGATTGAGAAAAGCAAAATGACGAATAACAAAGCACGAATGACCAATCAATGACGAAGCACGAATGCCCCAATTTCGTCATTTGGTAATTTAGGCGTTGATTGGTCATTAGGATTTCGTCATTCGACATTCTCCTCTGGCGCATTCCTCGTTGGTTCGCTATAACCTCCAATGCCATGACGCCAGAAACCTGCCCGAACTGCGGCGCGGACGTTCCGCGCGGCGCCAAAGCCTGCCCGGAGTGCGGCGCTGACGAAACAACAGGCTGGTCCGGGGAAGCCTACGCCAGCGGCCTCAACCTGCCGGATGAATCATTCGAGTATGACGAATTTGTCGAGCGCGAATTCGGCAAAAAGAAGGTGCTTCCCTATGGCGTGAAATGGTTTTGGTGGGTGGTGGCGATCGGCGTCATCGCGCTCTTCATCCTTGCAGTGGTTAAATGGATTGGTTTCCGACGGCCTTGAAAAATGTGTAACAGAACACCCCATCCGGCTCCGTCGTTCGGTACAAGTCCCTGATTCCCTTTTCAAAAACATCTTGTTCAACCAGTCCCGCCTTGACCGCCGATTCGCGGACACCCTCGATCATGGCCGTGAATGTCTTCTTCGTAAACCCTTCGACCAGTTCAGGTCTGCTGGAATCAACATAGACCATTCGGGGAGATACACGGATTGAGCGATAACCTGCCTGGCGCAACAACGGATAAAGCTCCCTCCCGACCATGGCGTTGCCGCCGGCCCGCCGCTGCAGTTCAACCTGGCACTGAATCGCCCGGCGCGCTGCTTCGCTGTCAGGATGAAAATAGGCGGAGCCGTGGTCCCCTTCGATGACCGTGATCGTGCCGCCTTGCCTCAGATGGCTTTTCAATGTATGCAGCGCCTCGACCGGCCGTGAGAGATGTTCCAGGACAAAACAGACGAAAATGTGGTCGAAGGAGGCCGGCCCATGGGGCAAATTGAAAATATCCGCTTGTTCAAATTGAACATTGGTCAAACCTGCCGCCTCCACTTTTCTCCTGGCTTCAGTGACAGAATCTTCGGATATATCGACAGAAGTGAACAAGGCATTCGGGCTGTGCCGGGCCAGGGTGACGGTTTGTGCGCCAACGCCGCAACCCGCCTCCAGAACGCGGCTTCCAGCCGGATAGGAGGTGTCGGAGTGCAGCAACTCGACCAGGGTGGAGGCTTGGTCCTGTAAGCGAATATTCTCCCGATGATCGTAGCCGTGAACGTATGCCTTTTTCATGTTTGCTGCTTCGTGCTCAACACCAGAGGTTAGGGGCCGGCAATCGTAAAGACTTGAATGTTCGGAGCTTTCATTCCTCGACGGCCTTTGGCTGGGCGGTCATGAACAGCCGGATGGCATCCGCGTCCTCATCCGCCTGGCCATAAAGCCGTTTCAAAACCTTGTCGGGGAGCGGATCCACGTTTGTAATCCGACTGTCATTATCCGGTCTGCTCATATCAAAACGATATGGCCTGGGAAGCAACTTATCAATTCAAGAACCTGCAGGATGCGGCGAACAGCGGCTTTATTCACCGCAAGATTTGCGTTGACCCGCCTTGATTTTGGTTCACAACGGACAGGCAATCGTCTAAATTGAACTGGGAATGAATAATATGAACCACGCCATTAAACGCCTCCTGCTAATGGGCGTGCTTCTGATATTGACCACCACCTCCTGTTCTGACCAGGCTGTTGATTACTATAATAGCGGTAATGCGAAGAGAGCTAATGGAGACTTGGATGGCGCAGAGCGAGATTACCAAAGGGCGGTGTCCCTCAAGCCCGGCTATGCGGAAGCGCACTACAACCTCGGCACCCTTGTTCTGCAAAAGGGAAGAGTGGACCAAGCGATGATGGAATTCCAAAAAGCCCTGCAACTCAAGCCCGACTATGCAGAAGCGCACTACAACCTCGGCCTTGCGAAGGAATCCAAAGGGGACTTGGACGGCGCAATCGCGGATTGGACCAAAGCCATCGAACTTAAGCCGGGTTATGAGCATGCGTACTATGATCGAGGCAGTGCAAAGGAAGTCAGAGGGGACTTGGATGGAGCAATGGCGGACTATGGCAAAGCCATCGAACTCCAACCGGAAGATGCGGACGCTTACGTCGTCCGCGGCAATGCGAGGATCGCCAAAAGAGACGTAGCTGGCGCAATTTCGGACTACACCAAAGCTATCGAACTCAAACCGGATGCTTCATATGCCTACTGCGATCGCGGCATTGCGAAGAAGGCCAACGGCGACTTGGAGGGTGCTATTGCCGACTATACAAAAGCCATTCAATTCAAACCGGATCATGCGAACGCCTACTATGGTCGAGGCATCGCAAAGAAAGCCAGGGGCGACATCGAGGGTGCTATCGCCGACTATGCCAAAGCCATTGAGCTCAAACCGGATTATGCGAAAGCCTACGGCGGTCGTGGCAATGCGAAGAAAACCAAAGGCGATTTTGAAGGCGCAATGGCCGACTACTCCAAAGCCATTGAGCTAAATCCAAAATCTGCCAGGGCATATCACAATCGCGGTTGTCTCCGTTATGACTCGCACGATTTCACGGATGCCCTGGTTGATTTTCAAAAAGCGCTTGGGTTGGACCCTTCCAGTGATTATGCCCATTTTCGCGTGTGGTTAATCCGCACCCGCTTGGGCGAGGGAGAGGCCGCAACCACAGAGTTGCGATTTTATATGGGTGGCCGCCACGCCGGCAAGCCGAACGACTGGCCTTCCAAAATCGGCCATTTCCTGGCCGGCCAACTGACCGAAACTGAATTTCTGGCCGCTGCCAAAAACGCCGACCGGAACACAGAAGCCGGGCAATTATGCGAAGCGTATTTTTATTCAGGCTCAAAGCACCTCTTTGCCGGCGAGAAGGCCCTGGCCATGGAGTATTTCCAAAAATCCATCGCCACAGATGAAAAGACTTTCATTGAATACGACAGCGCGGCGGCAGAGTTGAAATTCTTGAGCGTCAAGGAAGTCAAACCGTAGTTTGGTCTGGTGCCCGTTTGACAGATTGACCTTGATGATTCCCTGGCGTCTTACGCCCTTTGCGTTATTCTTAAGTCTTTGCCGCGCAAGGCCTTAATTCTGTTTTTGCCAAAAATCACACTTTTTTGAAAAATTCTTCCAAAAATCTGTTGACGATATAATATGTTAGATGTAACGTTCGTTTAATGAATGACCCATTAAGGCCATGTCGGACGGAAAGAAGCTTGAATACAGAAGAAATGAGGAGCGCGGGCGTCTCGCCCGCCGTGTTTGGCGTCCCGCCAAACACATCTTCGCCCGTCCGTCCCGTCAAACTAGGTCAAGGAGAGTCCAATCGCTTGATCAGCCCCCGTCCAGACCAATTAAATCGCACCGCGTCGCAGCCAGTCGCAGCGATCTGGAGAAAGGCTCGGGCAAAGTCTTCCCACCAGTCTCGGACGACGGCCCGGCCTGAATTGTTCGCTGAATTCAAAGTGATTCAAAGCGTTTCAAAGTGATTCAAACCAAAAAAATGAAAAAATTCCACACTGAGGCTCCAAAACTTATGAGGCTTTTGCGCCTTCTTGCAGCCATTCCGTTAACGTTAATCCTCGTGACTGATTTGGCTTTTGGACAATCAAACCGATGTCAGGGTTCGACAGACTCTTGCCTCGCCGCCAATGTATGTGTAAATACTTTGCAATGAATAACTTGCAACAAAACCAATGCCTGGCCGGATCAAAGTCATTCAAACTCAATCATAGTGAATCAAAGCAGTTTTTTGGCGTTGACGGCGGCTTCGCGCCCTCTACAATCCACCCCGTTTTCAAATGCAAGCTCTATGGCCAAAATAACCTCTTCCGCCGTCACTAATATTACGTCCGTGCTCCAGGAGGAACGGATCTTTCCACCGCCCAAATCCTTCGCCAGCCGGGCGCTGGTGAAATCTATGGCCCAATATCGCGCGCTGTATAACGAATCGATCCGCCAGCCGGAGAAATTCTGGGGCCGCGCCGCCAAAGAGGAGTTGGTCTGGTTCAAGCCGTGGAAAAAAGTTTTGCAATGGAAATTGCCCGATGCCAAATGGTTTGTCGGCGGCCGTTTGAATGTCAGTTATAATTGCCTGGACCGGCATCTGGGCACGCCCGTGGCCAACAAGGCGGCTCTGATTTGGGAGGGCGAACCGGCCGGGCCTGGCATTCCCGGCGAGGAGCGCACTTACACTTACAAACAGTTGCATCGCGAAGTTTGCGTGTTCGCCAATGTGCTCAAACGCAATGGCCTCAAAAAGGGCGACCGCGTCATCATTTATTTGCCAATGGTGCCGGAGGCGGCCATTGCCATGCTGGCGTGCGCGCGCCTCGGCGCCGTTCACTCGGTCGTGTTCGGCGGCTTCAGCGCGCAATCGGTCGCCGACCGCATTTTCGATTGCCAGGCCAAAATGGTCGTCACGGCCGATGGCGGATTCCGCCGCGGCAGTGTCGTGCCGCTCAAGAAAAGCGTTGATGAAGCGCTCACCCTCAAGGACGCCCACGGCCATCTGCTGGCCAAAACGATTGAGAAAGTCATTGTTTTGCGCCGTACCAACCACGAAGTCCACATCCAGGAAGGGCGCGATGTCTGGTGGCATCGGGAGTCGGAGTATGTGCAGGCCCGTTGCCCGGCGGAGGAAATGGACAGCGAAGCGCCGCTCTTTATACTTTACACAAGTGGTTCGACCGGCAAGCCCAAGGGCATCCTGCATTCCACCGGCGGCTATTTGCTGGCGGCAAAGCTGACGGGCAAGTATGTCTTCGATTTGCGGCCCGAGGATGTTTATTGGTGTACGGCCGATGTCGGCTGGGTCACGGGCCACAGCTATGTCGTTTACGGCCCGCTGGCCAACGGGGCGACCAGCCTGATGTACGAGGGCGCGCCCAATTACCCGGAACCGGACCGTTTCTGGCGCATCATCGCCAAACATGGCGTGACCATTCTTTACACCGCGCCGACGGCCATTCGCGCTTTTATGAAATGGGGCGTGGAATGGCCCAACAAGCATGATCTCACTTCGCTTCGATTGCTCGGCACCGTCGGCGAACCGATCAATCCCGAGGCCTGGATGTGGTATCACGAAGTCATCGGCCACAAACGGTGCCCGATTGTTGACACGTGGTGGCAAACAGAAACCGGCGGCATCATGATCACGCCGCTGCCCGGGGCGACACCGACCAAACCGGGTACGGCCACGCTGCCCTTTTTTGGCGTTGTGGCGGCAGTCGTGGATGACAAGGGGAATCCCGTGCCGAAGAATGCGGGCGGGAAACTGGTCATTCGCAAACCGTGGCCCGGCATGTTGCGCGGCATTTGGGGCGATCCAAAGCGTTTCATGGAGACTTATTGGAGTGAAGTCAAAGGCTGCTATTTCACCGGCGACGGCTGCCGGCAGGACAAGGACGGATATTTCTGGATCGTCGGACGGATCGACGATGTGCTCAACGTCGCCGGGCACCGCATCGGCACGGCGGAAGTGGAAAGCGCCCTGGTAAGCAACCCCATGGTGGCCGAAGCCGCGGTGGTGGGCCGGCCCGACGACTTGAAAGGCCAGGTTTTGGTGGCATTCGTCACCTTGAAGACTGGCGTGCATCCCACGCCCTCCATCCGCGAGGAATTGCGCGCTCATGTGGCCCGGGAGATCGGCCCGCTGGCAAAACCGGATGACATTCGTTTCGCCGAGGCGCTCCCCAAAACCCGCTCCGGCAAGATTATGCGGCGTCTGCTCAAACAAATTGCCGTCGGCGAGAACGTCAAGGGCGACACCACGACACTGGAGGATTTCAACGTGCTGGCCAAGCTGGCGGCGGCCGAGGAATGAGGAATGAATGAGGAATTGCGCAAAGCGGCGGATGCCCTGGGGTTGACGCATTACAAGCGGCACATTTTCCTTTGCGCCGATCAAACTGAACCGAAATGTTGTTCGAAGGAGAAAGGACTCGAATCGTGGGAATTTCTCAAGAAGCGGCTCAAGGAACTGAATCTGGCGGGTCCGGAGCCTTTGGTGTATCGCACCAAAGCCAATTGCCTGCGGGTCTGCGTGCAAGGCCCGATCGCTGTCGTTTATCCGGAAGGGGCCTGGTATCACTCATGCTCGCCGGAGGTTTTGGAGCGGATCATCCAGGAACATTTGCTGCGCGGGCGGATTGTGACCGATTTTCTTTTTGCCCGAAATCAAATTTAAAATTTCTCGTCCGCTTCCATTCCCACCAGGCAGACGTCGTCGGTAAATTCGTGGCTGGCGGAGAATTGCTTGATTTCATCCAGGATGGCATCGAACAAGTCGGCGCCATGCATGCCGGCATGTTTCTTCACGGCCTGGAGAAGGAGGTCCTGGCTGAATTGCTGGTTGCCCGGCCCTTCCACTTCATAAAGTCCATCGGTGAACAGCATGACGAGATCACCCGCCGCCATCGGAATGGACGCCGTCGGATAAGTGGATTCGGCAAACAAGCCCAGGGCGGGCCGTGCTTTGCCGTCGTCGTATTTGAAGGGTTCCACCCGGCCTGAGAGCCGGTGAATCAGCAACGGCCTGGGGTGGCCGGCGTTGGCAAAGAGAAATTCGCGTTTCTCCAGGTCGGCTGTCAAATAAAATGCGGTGGTGAAGAGCGGCGTGCCCGTCTGCTGCAAAATGGCGCGCAGGTCGCAATTGATTCGTGTCAATAATTGGCCGGGGTCCATGGCCACGGGCCGCAATTCCTCCACCAGCGCGCGCACCATGGCCGTGACGAGCGCGGAACGGACGCCGTGCCCCATCACGTCGCAGATAAACAGCCCGGCCTTGCTGTCCGAGAGCCTGAGGACGTTGAAGAAATCGCCTCCGACCTGGCCGGTGGGGTGGTAGCGATGGCAGAAATGGAGCAGGCTGGACTCGGGCGGGGCGCCGGGCGGAAAAGCGGGGTATTGCTGGGGCAGAATGGCCTGCTGGATTTCGCGGGCCATTTTGAGGTCGTCCTCAAGAATCTCATTCTTTTTGCGCAGTTCGGCCTGGCTGCGGGCCAGCTCGGCATTGACCAGGCGCTCGCGCTCTTCAGCTTGCTTGCGAACGGTGACGTCGCGAAAAATGCTCAAAATCAGGCACCGCCCGTCCTCTAATTCAATGAAGGAATTGGACAATTCGACGTCCACCGTCCTGCCGGAGCGGAAGGCGATCTGGCGTTCAAGCCCGTCCCCGATGTTTCGTTCGGCGAGACGCTGCTGATATTTTTGCATCAAGTCCGCCAAATTTTCAGACTCGGAATAAATGACGGTAAAGGGGCGGCCCACCAATTCATCCGGGCGCATGCCGACGATCTGGCAGAAGGAAGGATTGACGGCCAGGATGATGCCCAACTCGTCCGTCAGCCTCATGCCGTCGGAGGAATTCTGCCAGACCGAACGAAAGCGCGATTCCGAGAAACGCAGCTTTTCCTCCGCCTCCTTGCGGGCGGTGAAGTCATCGACGGTGCCCTCGTAGTACAGGATTTGGCCCTTGTCATCGCGCACGGCGCGGGCGTTTTCGGAAATCCAGATGACCGAACCATCCTTGCGGTAAATCTGGGATTCAAAATCCTTGATGACACCCTGCTCGTGCATCAAACGAATGAATTCGGCGCGCCGGGAAGGGTCCACGTACAACAACCGTCCGATGTCGCTGACCCGGGCCATCAATTCCTCCTGGGTGTTGTAACCGTAGATGCGGGCCAGGGAGGGATTGACGTTTAAATAGCGGCCTTCCGGGGTGGTTTGGAAAATGCCCGAAACCGAGTTTTCGAAAATGCTGCGGAATTTTTCCTCCGCCTTGATCACGGCCTTTTTGGCGTCGGTGCGTTCAATGGCATAGATAATGGCGCGCGTGATCAACTGGTTGTCCGCCCGGCCTTTGACCAGGTAATCTTCCGCTCCGGCGTGGACGGCGTTGACCGCGAGGGTTTCATCATCCATGCCGCTGAGAATAATGATGGGCACATCGCGGGCATGGCTTTTGAGTGCCTTGAAGGTATCCAAGCCGGTGCTGTCGGGCAGCGTCAAATCAAGGATAACGAGGTCAATGTCCGCGGCGGCCAGGCGCTCGATGCCGGCGGCGAGATTAGGGGCGGTTTCGAGTTGAAAATGAGTCCCCGTCACCTTGCCCAGCACAGTGCTCAAGAAAGAGACATCATCGGGATTGTCCTCGACCAGCAGAATTTTAATCGTCTTAATATCCATGTCGGGCGTCAGCCAGGAACGCTCATTGAGGGCTATTCCTACCATTGTGTGACGGTTGTGTGAAGCCTTCTTTTGCCCCGGCCAATCCGCGGGGCCCAAATTGTGCCACGGCCACTTTTGCGCTTTTCCGTTGCTCCCGCCGGCGCGGAGCGGCTATTCTTGAGTCATGCCCAGCCGGCTCCTCCTCATCAGCGCCAACGGCTGCACCACGCCGGATCCCGTGTTTCCGCTGGGACTGGCGCACCTGAACGCCGCCTTGCGCCGGGCAGGCCACGAAATCGTCCGGCTCTACATCCTGGCCGACGCCGGCCGTTTTGCAGAAGCGTTGAGGCAGTTCCGCCCTGGGTTTGTCGGCATTTCCCTGCGAAACATTGACGATGTCCTCATCCTCAAGCGAGAGACGTTCTTCGATGGCCTGGCCTCGCTCAGCGCTGTCATCCGCCGCGAGCCGAATTGCCCCATTATCCTGGGTGGCAGCGGCTTCAGCATTTTCCCGGAGCGTTTGCTGGAACTGGCCGGAGCGGATTTTGGAATTGCGGGCGAGGGAGAGTGGGCCTTTCCCGCCCTGATCGAGGCGCTGGAAAAGGAAGGAGACTACCAGGGCATTCCCGGCCTGGTCTTCCGGCAAGGGGACCGCATCATCGCCAATTCTCCCGTCCCCGGCCCGCTCGATGGGGGGTTGGCGGACGCTGACAGGCCAGGGCCGGTAACGGCTTATTATTTGCAGAACGGCGGCATGTTGAATCTCCAAACCCAGCGCGGCTGCGCTCACCGTTGCTACTATTGCACTTACCCGCTCATCGAAGGCCGGCAGCCCCGGCGCCGTCCCCCGGAAGTCGTGGCGGCGGAGTTTGAGCAACTCCAACGCTGCGGAGCGCGCTATGTCTTTCTCGTCGATTCGGTCTTCAATTCCTCGGCCCGGCATGTCACGGAAGTTTGTGAGGCGTTGCTGCGGCGCGAGGTGAAGCTGCCGTGGGGTTGCTTCTTGCGGCCGCAAGGGCTTACCTCCGGGCTGATGCGCCTGATGGCTCGCGCGGGGCTGACGCACATCGAATTCGGCTCGGACAGCTTTTGCGACGAGGTGCTGGCGGCTTATGACAAGGATCTGACTTTTGAGGACATCCTGCGTTCGAGCGAACTGGCCCGGCAGGAGAAAGTTGATTTCTGCCATTTTCTCATCGCCGGCGGGCCGGGCGAGACGATGAGCACCCTGGACCGTGGATTTCAAAACTCCCTCCGGCTTCAAGGCGCGGTCATGATGGCTGTGGTCGGCATGCGGGTTTATCCCGGCACCCAGCTTTTTGAGCGGGCCATCACGGCAGGCCGGATTCGGCGCCAAAGCGACCTGCTTGCGCCAGTGTATTATCTGGAACCCGGTCTGACAGCGGAGGAGATTTTCGCCAAACTCAAGGAGTTTTCCCGCCGGTCGCCGAGTTGGATTCCCGGCGATCCCGACCCCGGCTACTTGAAGATGGTGTCGCGGCTGCGTCAGCGTGGTGTGACCGGCCCGCTGTGGAGCTATTTCTCAACGATTCAGCGCCTATGGCCGCAAAAAGGCGTCCTGAACGCGCCATAGAACTTTTCGACCCCTTTTGGTGTTCGCTCGTTTGCCAAGCCCGGTCAGGTGTAGGCGCCGACTTCGGAAGCGAAGCGGGTTTTAATTTCAGACGTTGCTGCCTGCAAGTCTTTTTGCAGCGTGTCTTCATTGAAGCCGACAAGAACAGCCAGCCTGTCCAACTCCTCCTTCACCTCCACAGCGCACCCGTCTGGGCGGCCGAAACCCAAAGAGAGGCCGATTCCAGCGGCCAATTTGAGCATCCCCAACTTTTCATCCTGCTCTCCGGACACTCCTGCAAATGGATCGGTGTAATGAAGAATGGCCCGGCAGGTGGAGGGGGCAAACCCCCATTTCCAGGCCACCAACGCGCCGATCAGTGGATGAGAGAAGCCAATGACCTCGCGTTCCGCCGTGACGTAATCTTCGTTGCATTCGCGGATTCGATCCAGCACGGTGGGGTATTCGCCGCCGATTTCCTTGTTAGACAGGAGCACAATCTGGCCGAGGTTGTGAAGCAGACCGGTCAGATAAAGTTCGTCCTGATACAGTTTTTGCAGTTGCTGGCACAAAACATAGGAGGCAGAGGCGGCCCCAATCGATTTTTCCCACACGAGCCGTTCCACCGGCCCGAATTTGCGATTCCACCGGCGGAGCGCCGAGGCGACAAGTATTGTCTTCACCTGGCCCATGCCGACCAGGAGGATTGCCAACGCCAGGGTCGTGACCTCCCGCTGATGACCCAGGCTGGCGGAATTGGCGGAGCGCAGAATGGGTGACGCAAGCGCCGGATCGAGCTTGATCACATCGGCCAATTCTTCCGGAGTGCTGTTCACGTCATCCACCAGCCGGAGCGCGTGCGCGATCACATCCGGCATGGGCGGCAATTCTTCAACCATATCCACGATGTCGTCCATGGTCCGGCCTTTGCCGAACCGCCCCCGGTAATCTTTGAGTAATGGGTTATACATGGCCTTCGGGCTTTCTGTTCAGGCGTCCACAACGGCCGGCTTCGATTGAGGTTCGATGATCATGCAAAGGATTTTGCTGTCATCGGCCCGGCGCGCATTTTCTTGCTCATGGCTGGGATAGTCGGGCAATTTCGCAAAGGGTCAAGCCCGGAATTTGCAGAAAGTTCATTTCAGAACTTGATTTCGGCCGGGGCTTGGGTATCTTCCACGTTCCGCGTGTTCCGATGGACGGACATGCGCTTGGAAAAAGAACACATTATGTCATCAGCAAACGATTTACGCAAAGGCATGGCCATCATTTATAATGGCGATATCGCCGTGGTCCTGGAAACGCAGCATCGCACGCCGGGCAACCTCCGCGCATTTGTGCAGGCCACTCTCCGCAGTATCAAATCGGGCAAGGCCTCCGATGTGCGCTTCAGCTCCACGGAGAAAATTGACGTCGTGCCCATGATGACGCGGAAGATGGATTTCAGTTACAAGGACGGGGATGATTTTGTTTTCTCCGACCCCGCCACTTACGAACAAACGACGCTGCCGCCGGAATTGGTGGGCGATGCCAAAAATTATCTGGTGGAAAATGCCACGGTCACGGTCACTTTTGTTGAGGACAAGGCGGTTTCCATCGAGCTTCCATCCAGCGTGTCCCTGATGGTGACGGATGCGCCGGAGGGCATTCGCGGCGATTCGTCAAATAACGTGCAGAAGCCGATTACGCTCGAAACCGGCATCACAGTCCAGGCGCCGCTTTTCATCAAGACCGGCGAAAAAATCAAGGTGGACACGCGCACTGGCAAATACATGGAACGAGCGTAGTGAAGAAAATTAAGAAGTATGAATTAAGAATTAAGAAATTTGAAAAACAACTTTTTCCGACTTCTTAATTCTTCCTTCTTAATTCTTAATTTTCCTACGGCAGTGCGGGGCGGTGGCCAAATTTGCGCGCTAATTTCAGGGCGGCGGGCAATGATTTGACGCCTGCGGTGCAGGTCGGGTGGGACAGAGCCGCCGCTGCCACACAAACCCCGGTGAAGAGACTGCGCGACAATTCCCATCCTTCATGCAGCCCCATCAGCACACCCGCGGCAAAGGCGTCCCCGGCCCCGGCCGTTCCCGCGATGTGTTGGGCGGGGAGATTCACCGATGGCTGCCAGAAGTCCTCACCTGTTCGGGTGCGCATAAAGCCGCCTTCGGGAAAGTGAATGACAACCAGTTCGCGCACGCCTCCTTGCAGCAGCGCGCCGGCGGCATGGCGCAACGAAACGGTGTTCAGCCGGTCGTTCGCTTCGCGTATTTTGAACCCGGTGGTCTTGCCCGCTTCAATTTCGTTCAGGATGCAGTAATCCACGTATTTGAGCGCGGGCGACACAATGCGGGCAAAGCGGTCGCTGTCTTCGCTGACGACGTCCACGCTGGTTTTCATGCCGGCTTGCTGGGCGGCATGAAGCAACGCGGCGGCTTTCGTGCCGAACTTCGGGTCGGGCGCGTCCAAAGCGTCGAGCAGCAGCAGATACCCGAGATGAAAAAGGCGCGCCTTGTGCTTTTTAAAATCCAGGTCCGCGCCGTTCCACAAGGCGTTGGCGCCGCGATGGTGAAAGAAGGTGCGATGGCTGCCGGCGTTTTCCGACATGACATCCGTGTAGGAAGTGGGGGCCAAAGACGTCGAGCGCAGATGCCGGGTGTCGATGCCATGACGGCGGCAATCCTCCAGGATGACCCGGCCCGAATCATCATCGCCGACCAATCCGGCGGCGCCGATCGGGAAAGGGGCCTGCAAGCGCGCCAGGTTGATGGAGACATTGTAGGGCGACCCGCCCGTGCCCCGGGTTTGGCCGCGAATATTGGCCAACTGATCGCGTTGCGGATAGACATCAATCGTCTTAACTTGATCAATGATCCAATTGCCCGCGGCCAGCAGACCGGAACGAGATGTTGAAGCGTTTTTTTTCATGACGACCGCACTGATGAACGAACAGGAAGTGTAATCAGGCGTCGGGATGAAAGCAACGAATACTGGAAAAAAAGGCAGGATTTGCTTTTCAACGGGAGGGAATGGCGTTAATTCTTTTTTATGACAGATCCAGGGCCAAGCGCAGAGCGCGTATATAAGGGTATTCCTGTTTCCGCCGGAATCGCCCAGGGAAAGATCTTTGTCCTGAGCAGAGTCAAATCCACCGTCCCCAAATATGATGTGCCGGAGGCGGAATTGCCGCAGCAAATCCAGCGCCTGCACCAGGCCCTGGTTCTGACCCGGCAGCAAATCATCGAAGTGCAGGACAAGGTCAGCAAAGCCTTGAACGCCAAGGACGCCAGCATTTTCGACGCCCATTTGCTGGTCCTGGAAGACCCGACCCTGGTGGAGTCGGTCACCGCCCTGGTCAATTCGCGCAAAATCAACATCGAGGCCGCTTTCCAGGAATTTGCCGACAAATATGCCGCGACCCTCAGCGCGATTGACGACGCTTATTTGCGCGAACGGGCCTCCGACATGCGCGACGTCACCTCGCGCATCATGGCCAATTTGCTGGGCCATCGCCACCAACAGGACCTGCAGGATTTGCGGGAACCGTGCATCGTGATCAGCGAAGATTTGTCCCCTTCCGAAGTCGCCCTCCTGGACCGGAAGATCATCCTCGGTTTTGCCACCGATGTCGGAAGCAAAACATCCCATGCCGCCATCATGGCCCGCTCCTTGCAAGTGCCGGCCGTGGTCGCTTTGAAGGATGCCAGCCGCAAGATCAAGACGGGCGACCATGCGCTGCTCGATGGCTACAACGGCTCCATCATTGTCAACCCCACGGACCAGACGCGGTTCGAATACGGGCAGATGGTCCGGCGCCAGGCCTCGATCGAGGACAAACTCCGCGAAATCAAAGATCTGCCCGCCATCACGCTCGATGGGAAAAAAGTCACCCTTTCGGCCAACATCGAAAAGGCCGGCGATGGCGAGGCCGTCAAGTTGTACGGCGCGGAGGGAGTGGGTTTGTTCCGCACGGAATATCTCTTTATCAATCGCGACTCGCTGCCGACGGAAGAAGAACAATACCAGTCCTACCGGCGCGTCGCCGCCGAGTTGAAGCCGGACCCGGTCATCATTCGAACCCTGGACTTGGGCGGGGACAAATTTTTGTCGCACCTGCCAATTCCGCCGGAGATGAACCCCTTTTTGGGCTGGAGGGCCATTCGATTTTGCCTGGAGGAAAAGGAAGTTTTTCGCGCGCAGCTCCGCGCCATTTTACGGGCCAGCGCCGAGGGCAACGTCAAAATAATGTATCCCATGATTTCCTGCTACGCCGAGGTGGAAAAGGCCAATGCGCTGGTCGAAGAATACAAGGGCGAGTTGCGCGCCGAGAAAGTGCCCTTCGATGAACACATCGAAATCGGCGCCATGATTGAAATCCCGTCCGCAGCCGTCGCGGCCTGCACCCTGGCCAGCCGCGTCAAGTTTTTCAGTCTTGGCACCAATGATTTGATCCAGTATTCCCTGGCCGTGGATCGCTTGAACGAACGGATCGCCCATCTTTATGAACCGACTCACCCGGCGGTGGTGCGGTTGATTAAAATGACCGTGGACGCGGCCAATCACGAGGGCATCTGGTGCGGCGTATGCGGCGAAATGGCCGGCGACCCTCTCATGACCCCGCTCTTGCTGGGGTTGGGGGTCAATGAACTGAGCATCGCCCCGTCTTGCCTGCCCCGAATAAAATTCCTCATTCGCCGGTTGAAAATGGAGGAGGCCAGGGAGCTGGCGGAGTTTGCCTTGCATTGCGAGTCGGGCCGGGAAATCATGGAGCGTTCCGAGGCCCTGGCCAAAAAGGTTGCGCCAAGCCTGTTTGAGAATCAGAACTAAATCCATGAAAGTGCTCATTCTGGCTGCCGGTTACGCCACTCGGCTTTATCCTCTTACCCTGACGCAACCCAAACCCCTCCTGGCTGTCGCGGGGCAACCCATGATCGATTATGTTTTGGACAACCTGACGCCCATCGGGGGGATCGACCGCGTTTATGTGGTGACCAATGCAAAGTTTGCCGGGGCTTTTCAGGAATGGTCCAGGCATTATCGCGCCACCAAGGCAAAGCTCGACTTTACCATCGTCAACGACGGTTCGACCGATGACAGCAACAAACTGGGCGCCATCGGAGACATGCATCTGGTGATCACCCGGGAGAAAGTCGATGACGATCTCATGGTGGTGGCGGGCGATAATCTGTTCAGCGAAAGCTTGCAGGATTTTGGCCGGTATTGCCGCGGGAAAGATGCGCCGGTCCTGGCCGTTTATGACGTGGGCAATTTGCAGGAAATCACCAAATACAATTCCATCTCCATTGATGCTTCGGGCAAAATCACATTCTTCGAGGAAAAGCCCAAGAATCCGACGAGCACCCTGACGGGCATCGCCCTTTATTATTATCCCAAATCGAGCCTGCCTTTGATCCGCCAATACGTGGCCGAGGGAAATAATCCCGATCAGCCGGGGCGTCTGGTGCAATGGCTTTACCAGCGCACGCCTGTTTATACGTGGCGCGTCCCGGGAATTTGGTTTGACATCGGAGCGAAGGAAAGCCTGGAGGAGGCCAACACGATTTTTGCCCGGCTTCGGTCCGAGGCAAAATAATAACGGGCCGTCCATTTTTGATTTTCTCAAGAGAACTTGTGTTGAACCATAGTGCCCCGGAAAAAACCGTGAAATTTTCGGCATTTTGCCAAGTCATAACAAGTTGTCAGCAAGGTATTTACGGCTTGGCCTTTATTTGCAGTTGACACTTGGTGAGTTTCGCCCCTCCGACTGGCAGTTTTTTAGAACTTTAGCCTTTAGCATTCAGCCTTTAGCCTTTCCGCTGTGGAGTCCGGTTTTTAAACCGCCAGAAGCGCGGCGATCCGGCGCGCGGCCGGAAATTGCTGGCCGAAATCCGCCACCGCATCAAATCGCGCGGTTAGCATTTCCCCAGTCCGCCACCCTGCCTGCAATCCGTTCGCTGTGGCGGCCGCGCCACGGCGAACGGCATTGTCAGCCGCAGGCTCTCGTGTATAGTCATAACTGATGGCAGTCCAGAACCGCATTGTTAAGGTGCAGAAGCGCAATCGCGCACTGGTGAAGTTCGACGACACCCGCATCCGGCGGGCCATTTTCCGCGCGGCTGAGTCCATCGGCGGTTTCCAGCAGGACCTCGTGCCCGGCGTCAACGAGACGATCTTCCAGGCCCACGGCACTGACGAGAAGATCGCCGGGTTTCTGGCCGACGCGGTGGTGGTTTGCCTCAATTCCGACCCGCACCACCTGATTTCAAATTTTCCGCCGACCATTGAAACGATCCAGGACGAGGTGCTGCATGCGCTGCACAGTTACGGCTTCCAGAACACCGCCGACGCTTATGAATGTTATCGCTGGGGCCGGCATTGGCTGCGGGAAGGGGCCATTACCGCCGATAAATTTGCCGGCAACGGCTTTCCGCGAGCGCAGATGGACCAGACGCTGGCCTGGAACCGGCAGCACGGCTGCGACACCGTCGCCGGACTGAACGAGATTGTCCGCAGCGGGAAGATCAAAGCGCTGGTGGACGAATCGCTCGCCCTTTACGAGAGTTCGCTCGATGAGGCCGCCGGGAAGGTCATGGGGCGCCTCAATGCCGGCGACAAGCTCCGCATGATGTGGGTCAGCGGCCCCAGCTCTTCGGGCAAGACCACCACCACGGTCAAGCTGACCGAGCGCCTGCAGAAGCAGGGCTTGCGCTTTCTCATGCTCAACCTGGACGACTATTTCTGGTCGCTCGTGGACCATCCCACCGACTGGATCAACGACCGCAACTACGAAACCCCCGAAGCGCTGGACATTCAGTTGCTCAACGGTCACCTTGCCGGCTTGCTCGGCGGGGAAACAATTGAGAAACCGATTTACAGCTTCAAGGAAGGCCGCCGCACCGCCAGCAAATCCATCAAGCTGGAGCAGGATCAGATTCTGCTGCTCGATTGCCTGCATGGGCTGTACCCGCCCATCACGGAAGGCATCCCGGGTTCATCCCAGTTCCGCCTCTACATCGAGACCCAGAACGTCCTCTACGAACACGACGGCAGCAACCAGCGGCGCACACACTTCACCGACGTGCGCATGCTGCGGCGGATGCTGCGCGACGCGCGGCACCGCAACCACAGCCCGCTGCTCACCATCCTGCACTGGCATTACGTCCGCTCCGGCGAACTGTTCAGCATCATCCCCCTCAGCGGTGGGGCTGATCACGTCGTCAACGGCGGATTCCCCTTCGATCTGCCGGCCCTCAAACCGTTCTTCTGCGGCCCGGAGGGGTGTCTGCCCCGCATCGAGGATTTCCAATCCTACACCGGCTTTTTGGACGCGCGCATCCGTTTTGGCCGGGTGAAGCAACTGCTGGAATCGGTCGAGGGCCTCAGCCGGGAGCAGGTCCGAACCTGCGACATCATCCCGGGCGATGCGGTGATCCGCGAATTCATCGGCGGCAGCACCATTAAGATTCCGCATAACGAATAACCCGTCTGCACAGGAGAACAGCTCCGGCGCTGGTATTGGGCATCACCTCCGGGGCCGCGGCGGCCAGGTTTCACCGCACGTACCGGGACGATCCCCGCTTGCGGTCCGCCGGGCAGAAGCTCGGAAGCCCGATTTTTAAACCGCCAGAAGCGCGGCGATCCGGCCCAGGGACGGAAATTGCTGAGCGACATCCGCCGCCGCATCAAATCGCGCGGTTAGTCAAGTATCAACCTACTCGTTCTGAAGCCGGTGCAGCACTTCGCTTGCTTTTGATGAACAAATTGGTTCCGCCGCCAACTGTGAAAGTAGCCGGTGCGCCTGCTCGTATTGCACTTCAGTTCGGAGATTGCCGTCACGGTGAAGCGACTCGATCGTCTCCGCGAGCAATTCCGTGCTGTCGCGCCAAGAATGCCAATCCTGCAGTTCTGGGTTTATCTTATTAAGATCCATGCTCCCGCTCCGTAATCCGTTTAGGATTCGTTCCGTAAAAATCGTACCCAAGCGGATCAGCTCTTCAGGCGTAGTCAAGTCGTTGTACTCCCCACGGTGAAAAGTGAAAAATAAAGTAAAACAATCAGGCCGTTGTCCTTCTGTTGCCACAGCGTCAATGAGCGGTTGGAGGTTTTCCCACCAGACTCTAAGTTTGGCCTTGTCCCGCTGTTGCCGGCTCTTCTTCTCGAGCCAGTGCATAGAAAGTAAAATCACCCCTTCGCTCTCCATGCGCTGATGACGATCCTGACAAAGCATACGCCATGCGTCCAACGCCCATTTTCCGTAATCCGGAGCAAGCTCCGTGTACAACCACATTCCAGTGGCTTGTTCCTTCATGCCAAAAATAAACGCTCGGAGAAATTCGTTGCGGTTGACTCTATCCCGCAACAGTAGAAAAGAATTGGGCGCCGCAATAACATCCCGCGCTAAGTCAACTACCCTACATCGTTGGCCGTCTGGCGATAGGAACATACTTTCCCTGCCAATGTAGTGCCCAAGGACATCAGCAAGCGACTTCGAATTCTCTACGTCGGTGCGATTCAACAGCAATTTGTAAATTCTGGCACGATCATTATCGGGATACCGAACGATTCTTCCAAGCGAGAAGGTTAAGACACTGGCGTGTGTCGGCAAATTCCAAATCAACCGGTCATGAAGCTGGCGGCGCTCCGGACTACGGAGCCAATGCCAAGGGCGAACAGTTGTTGTGCATATTAACTGAATCAACGGCTGCCGGGTCAAAAATGCTTTTTCAACGATCCCGATGAATTCACTTTGAATCGGTTCGTCATCCGTAATCGGGAACCAAGTAAGGGCTGCATCTGCAAGCATGAGTGCATGCACCCATGGCGTGTCTGGACACCCAACCCAAAGATTGTCCTCAGGCAACTTGCCCGCCATTTCTGACGGGACATCTCTTAGGACAGACAAGGCCAACTCCGCACAGTCGCGAATCAACGCCTCAGGTGGCGCATCCTTGTCCTTGTGGAGTCTCCGAAAGCAATTGAGCATTTGTGCAAGACTACGCCATACCCAAACGCGATTCGCCTCTTGCAGAACGTCTTGATGACTTCTAAGATCTGGCACCAGCAAAAGCGCGGCCCGGATTGCCACAGGCACTGTTTCTCCTAATTGTTCAATCGTAGAATTGCTGGATAAATCCTTCGTTGCACGCGCAAATTCCTTAAGCATTTCACGGTCGAAACTGTCCGGCCAAGGGCCAATAGCTCTTTCGTCATCCTCTTTGATCGGAACACCGTGAAAGTTGATATTGATGCTTTGTGGCCGGGAATAAGGCTGATGAGAAGGCTCGTTCTCTACAGGGCGATTGACCCGCAGATCATCCGGAATCTCATTAATCGGAATCCTAAGAAGGAAATTTTTTGCATTGTGCTCTTTGTCCGGCATTCTCAAAAGCACTCTAATTATTTCAAAAAATTTGGCCCGGTCATTCGGTTGGGTAAACGGCCAGGCAGCGATCAGACCTTTCTCCAACCAATGTGCAATGCCAGAAGCGTGATAGACTCGCGCATCGAGGATGATCTCACGGATAGCACCTCCGAATGAAGGTTGTTCATTGTGAAAAAGCAAAACGTCTAAAAGAATTGAATGCACGGAAGCAAGTGGTGACCGGCGCACCATTGGAACCAGTGTGGATACGAAGTGCGTAAGAGACCAAGTGTTTCTAAAGCCGATGAACAAGTCCTCCAACTTGATTGCACCATTTCACGTTCTACCCACGCAAACGTTGAATCCTCAGGCAGCAACGCCAGGCTTCTTTATGGCCATCATTGCCGCGCGGAAAGGTCTTGATACCGGAATCCTGTCCTTGCTGTGTAGCCGCTCATAATGGTCGGTTTTGTTTTGCCATTGCCCACCGCGCTTTGATGAGGAGGCGATTCGCTGCCTCGTAGTCGGGAGGTTCGGGCAGTTTGGTCTCGGCCAAGATGCACCCGGATTCGAGCGAATTATTCCTGCCGCGCACTTCCGTGGGAGTGATAAGTTGTGTGCCTACGCAGATGTTGTCCTGTTGGTGGGACATTCTGCGGAAGTTCTATCACAGAGCGTCTGTTTGTGCGAGCGAGGATTTCCGGCCAAAATCCCCGCCTCTTCGCGGCGATCCGACTTCGTTGACTCGAAGGACGTGAAGGGAGTTTTAGCGGGGAAAGGCGGAAGGAGGGTAGAGACGGCTTCCGCCGTCGCTCCGGCAAGCGGAGCTTCCGCCTTTGCCTGGGCGGCTTCAGCGGACAAGCTGGCGAGACTGGCGAAAGGCTGAGGGCTGAAGAGAGTCGATCGAATTGGGGTTCGACAGAGTCTCACCCTGAGCATTTTCTGCGTGGCGGTCTTTAAAAGTTGGCATGGCAGATGCTTAAGTTTTATCCGTGATTGGAAGATCTTTGGTCTTTACAACCAAATATGGACGCCGCCAGGGCGTTTTGGCAGCCTTGTTACTGCTGTTTCTGCCTGTCGCGCCGTCATGGAGCGTGCGCGCACAAGATAAAACCGGCGACCAATTCGTCGAAGCGGTCGCCGCCAGGTTTTACGCCTGGGATCTGGATCATAATCAAACCCTGTCCATGCCGGAGTTGGACGTTGCCATCAAAGATCCAGTCAATACCGGTCGGTCGGCGGCTGCGCTGGCGGCGCTGAAACGGGCTTCGCTCTCAACCAATTACACCCTGCCTCCGTTGACCTTCAACAATATCCGCGAGCTTGCCGGCCGTCCGCCAGCCGGGCATCAGCCGAATTTGGCGCGCCTGTACCTGGATGGTCTCCGGCGCATCAACGGTCTCACGAATGGCGAGCTTTTCGCCTCCGGCCTGCCGCGCTTGGATACCATCCGCCAGGGGCGCATAGGCGATTGCTTTTGCCTGGCCCCGATCGGGGCCATGTTGCATCGCGACCCGCAGGAGGTAGCCTCGATGTTTTCCATGGAAGGCGGGTACCATTGCGTCGTCAAAATCGGCAGCGAGGCTGTTTTGGTCGCGCTGCCCACCGACGCGGAGCGGGCCATGGGCAGGATGGCGAACAACAGTCACGATGGCCTTTGGTTGGATCTCTACGAGGAAGCGATGGGCCAATTGCACAACAGCTTGAAATCGCCGGATCAGCAATCCTATTCGTCCGTCGAGGCAATCGCCAGCGGCGGTTCCGCCGGAAGGATCATTTCCGATCTTACCGGCCACAAGGTCAGCGGCTTCTCGCTGGAGTTCGGCAAAGATCCCGGCGCACCAGCCGCGTTGCAGGACACGCGATTGGCCGCGTTGCGCCGGAAACTGGCCGATGCCACAGGTCAAAAACGTTTGGTGACGTGCTCGACGCAACAGTCAACGACGCCGGGTCTCACGCCCCATCACGTTTACGCGCTGCTGGGGTATGATCCGATAAATGACACCATCGAGCTGTGGAACCCGCACGGCAACGAGTTCGCTCCCAAAGGCCCGCCCGGCCCAGCCAACGGCTACCCGACCCGGCGCGGCTTGTTCACCATTCCAGTGCCGGAGTTTGTGCAACAATTCTCCGGCATGGCATTTGAGGGCATGGAACTGGCCGCGCACAGGTAATTCCATTTCTTTTCCGGATGATGCCGCTTCTACTGAGCTTTGGGTTCTTTGGGTGGATTACTACAAATATTTCGCTCCTACGGAGCTTTTCCCGTGTGCCGGTCTTTGAAGGTCAGTTCGGCGATGCCGGATTTGTCGAGGCCGCCCAAGCCTGCCGCGATCATCCTGTCGTATTGCTTTTTTGTGGCGGCAGCGAGGGGCAGGGTCAATCCCTGCTCCTTGGCAAGGCGCAGGGCGATGCCGGAATCCTTGGCGGCGTGCGCGGCGGAGAAGAAGCAGGTGTGGTCGCGCTTCTGCATGTCTTCGCCATCGGTTTGCAGGACGCGCGAGTTGGCGCCGGTTTGTGAAAAGACTTCCCGCAGCATGGCCAGGTCAAGTTCCAGGGCCGCGCCCAAGCCCAATCCCTCGGCCAATCCGGCGGTGTTGATGTTCATGACCATGTTGACCAGGGCCTTGACTTGCGCCGCCTTGCCAGCCGCGCCAATGTAGCGCACCGAGGCCGCCAGTTTTTCGAGCACCGGTTTGGCGCGATTGAACGCCTCTTCCGTCCCTCCGCACATCAAATAGAGCGTTCCTTCGCGCGCCTGCGTGATGCTTGAGGCCATGCAGGCTTCGAGGGACTGCGCGCCGGTCCTGGCCGCCTTTTGTTCGACCCAGACATGGATCGCCGGGGAAACGGTGGCGCAATTGATGAATAATTTGCCCCGGCTGCGCGACAGCAATCCGCCGTTGTAAATTTGCTTCATGGCCTTGTCATCGGTCACAACCGTGATGATGACGTCCGAGAGGCGGGTGACTTGTTTCAGATCCGCGCAGGCTTCGGCGCCCAATTCCCGGGCCAAAGCTCCGGCTGCTTCTGGATTAATATCATGGACGGCAACAACGGGAAATCCCTGGTCCTTCAAACGGCGCGCCATGTTTGCGCCCATTCTGCCAACTCCGACAAATCCAATCGCCTGGCTCAAGATGCCTCCGCGACAGCGGATTGTGCGGTCAGTTGTTTTGCGGTGGTGGCCGGGTTCCGGCTTAACCAGGTCAATAATGCAAAAATTTTATCCTTGGAATATTCGCCCATCAGGCAGATTTGGATCCAGTTGCGCCGGCGCAAATAATCGCTGTTGTAACTGAGCATGAACCCCGCCTTTTGCAGTTTTTGGCCGAAGTCCGATGAGTTCTGTTCCGCGGGCAATACGATGGTCACGACTCCCGGCATGGCCTCGAGGTCGGTTGCGAGCAGGCGGAAACCCAGTTCGCGCAATCGGGCGCGCAATCGGATCGAGACCTGGGCCACTTCCGCGAATTTCCCTTCCCAATCCTGTTGCTTGACCGCGGCGTCCAGGGCCTGCACCAAATTGGAGGAGTGCGTAAAAGCGATGCCCTGATGCTCGGCATACCAGCCCAAATCCAGATAGCGCGGCAGGACGGTGTTGGAGGCAATGGAATGATTGTAATAAACCATGCACAACCCTGGATACGCCGCCAATCCCTTGCCACTGGCGCCCGAGGCCAGATAAATCCGTTCGAGGTTGACCGGCACAAGCCCAATGGAACTGATGCAATCCGCGCAGACCTTGATGCCCCTTTTCGCGCAAAGGGATTGTAGGACAGGCAGCGGATTCAACATGCCGGTCGAAGTTTCAGAATGGACGCACCAAAGCCATCCCACCGCCGGGGAACGCGACAGGAACTGCTGCACCACGTCGAGATCGAACGCCTGGCCCCACGGGAATTTCAAGGTGTCGAACGTCAGCCCGAAGCGTTTGGCGTGATCGGCCAGGCGCTCCCCAAACTCGCCATTGCTCAGGATAAGCCCCGGCTTTTTCTCGAGGGTCAACTGCGCGGCCACCGCGTCATTGGCCAGCGTGCCCGAGCCGAGCAAAATCTGGACGTGGCAGGAGCGGACCAATTGACAAAGCCGGCCCCGGGTCTTCTGAAAATCGGCGATGAAGAAATCCGACCGGTGCGACTCCGGGGCCCGTTCAAAGGCTTTGCGCACCTGGAGCGGAATGGTGACCGGACCGGGCAGAAAACTGACCGGTCTGTGCGGCCGCAAGGGCTGGCGCAGGAAAATTTCGGCCTGCTTCTCAAATTTCTCGAGGGTCAAATACATCGGCTGGAACATCGCCTCGCCCTTGCCGACCTGCGGGCCGAACGGCACAAAACCGAGATGCCGGTACAACCTTTGCTGCCGGGTCGTGCCGGAAATGACGCCCAAGTCGTAACCATGCTCGGTGCCGAACTGCCACATCAGAGCCGTCAAGCCGCGAAACACCTGCCCGTTGCGGAACTCTTTTTCCACCGAGAGCAGGCGGATTTCACAGGCGCGCCGTCCGGGCGGCAGATAGGAATCCAGATTGGGCAGTTTTTGGTCGAGCGAGAACGGGCGGCGGCCGCGGGCGGCCACCATGCCAACAACCTGATTGCCGCACAGGCAGACCAGATACGTGTTTTCGCCATGAAATTTATCGACCAGGCGGGGAGTGCTGGAGGCTTGATGCTGGGGAATTTCCTCCACGAACGTTCTGTAATTGAGTTCGTGGACTTGTTCAAATTCCCACTCCTCGGTGGCGACTTTGAATTGCAGGGGATGTGCGCTCATAGTTCTGTGCGGAATGGATCAGGATTTGGCGATAAAGAGACAACGGACCATTGGCAACAAAGCATGGCCCACAGGATGCAACATCCATGCCCTGCCTGTCAAAGCAAACTTCCCTTCAATTTTGCCCATGATTTCTTCGAACCTTGCCATATGTCTTTGGCCGCCAAATTTACTCCACCCTGTACGCAGAGTGTATCGCTACAAGTTCATACAGGGGAACCTTTGAGGTTTAAAGTCTAAAATTTAAAGATTTGGACCCTGTTTGGGGCGGCCCATAGACCGCAGCCGCGCCTGAACCGAATTTTATCGCAAAATGCGAAATATCGGCCAGCTTTCAGCAATGGGAAGGAGAATCGGAATCCTGCGATGGAATGTCATGCGACCACCAACTCGCAGACGTGAGGGATGTCGCCCGCATGGAGTGGGCGCACCTGGCCGTGTTCCAGCGTCAGCAACGCAACGGTGTGACCGTCGTAACCAACGAACTCCACCTCGAACCCCGCGCCCTTGCCATGCACCAGCACGGCGGTACCGACGTCGCCCCGCTTTAGCCCGTGCTTGGGCATATCGCATGTTAGAGCCACGGCGTCCAGTTCATTAATCTTGTTCATACTTTTGGCAGCGGATGCGCGGTCACAAAGCGCGGCGCACCACCACCTGGATTAATATACCATGCGCTGCGAATATTCAAGACAGTTCCATCCGGTGCGATCAATGGGCCGTCTAGAGCGTAACGCTGGCCGTGGCGCGTCTCTTGCGTCTCGACCACCTCATTTTCCCGTGCGTGCCGGAGCAACGCCCCAGCCAACTGCTGCCAACCCCCGGAGTGAAACCAAAGCGCATGAAGAATGAAGCCTTGCTGCCACCGGCTGGATGCGCTGGATTGAGCAGGTAGCGCGTGATCTTCTGCTCGGACACGGTTGCCAATTCACAGTTGGGCAATTTCATATCGACGCAGCCATTTTGAGTTTTCAGAGAATGCGCCCGCGGGATCAGATTTGCACGAAAAAACGCGCGCGCGCGGCGCGAATAACTTTTCTTGCGTCGCACGGAGTTGCGTTTACACTGCTCTCAATTGGCCAGCAGATTGAGGTTGTTTCATGCCGCAAAAAGCACGGATGTCAGTGAATTCAAGCAATGTGCTCTCCGTCATCATGGGCGGAGGGCAGGGGACCCGTCTGTTTCCGCTGACCCGGGATCGCAGCAAACCCGCCGTGCCTCTGGCGGGAAAATACCGGCTGGTCGATATTCCCATTTCCAATTGCATCAATTCGGGGCTGAAACGCATCTATTTGCTGACCCAGTTCAATTCGGCTTCGCTGCACCGCCATATTTCGCAGTCTTACAAGTTTGACCATTTTTCCGGGGGGTTCGTGGAAATTCTTGCCGCGGCGCCGACTTTTTCGGATATGTCCTGGTATCAGGGCACGGCCGATGCGGTGCGGAAGAATTTGCTCCATTTAATCAATCACGATTTCGATTACCTTTTGATCCTGAGCGGCGATCAGCTTTATCGGATGGATTTCAGGCGGATCATCGCCCAACACGCGGAGAGCGGGGCGGACATTACCATCGCCACCATTCCAGTCTCGCGCGATCAGGCGCAGGCCTGTGGCATCATGCAGATTGATGAGTCGTTGCGTATCAAGCGTTTTGTCGAGAAGCCCAAGGAGGCCGCCCTGCTCGATTCATTGCGCCTGGATCCGGGCCTGTTTGGACAATTGGGCATCGAGAACGTCGGGGAATGTTTCCTGGCCTCCATGGGCATTTATCTTTTCAAGCGCGATGTCGTCTTGAAATTGCTCGATAATACACTGACGGATTTCGGCAAGCACATCATCCCGACGGCGATCGAGGCGCAAGCGGTCCAGGCCTTTGTTTTTCAGGGATATTGGCAGGACGTGGGCACGATCCGGTCCTATTTTGAGGCGAACCTGGATTTGGTGGCGGAATTGCCGCGTTTCAATTTCTTCGATATGAGCGCGCCCATTTTCACACGGCCGCGCTTTTTGCCGGCTTCCAAGATCAACGGGGCGGAGATTAATCACGCCGTCATTTCCGACGGCTGCATCATCAACCGCTGCAAAATCAACGACTCGATCATCGGCGTGCGCAACACGATCAATGAAGGTTGCGACATCAACCGCACCATTCTGCTGGGCTGTGATTATTACGAATCGGACATTTCCATCCGCCAGCACGAGGCGCGGGGCGTGCCGCGCATCGGCGTGGGCCGGAACACCCATATTGACAATGCCATCATTGACAAGAACGCGCGCATCGGGGAAAACTGCCGCATTTCACCGCAGGGCAAGCCGGAAAAGGTGGACCATGAGAATTACTATATTCGGGACGGGATTGTCATAATTCCCAAAAACGCCGCCATTCCCCATGGCACGGTGATTTAGGGCGCGGCGTCATTTTCACCATGAATGATTCACTCCTCTGGAAATCGATCCGGAAGGCATCCCGTCTGACCTTGATTGCCGGGCCGTGCGTCATTGAGAACGAACGCCTTTGCCTGCAAATCGCCGCCTCCCTGCAAAAGACCTGCCGCGCCTTGCGGATCAATTATGTTTTCAAAGCCAGTTTTGACAAAGCCAACCGGTCGTCGGGAAAAGCTTATCGCGGGCCGGGGCTGAAGGAGGGGTTGGAGATACTGGCCAGGGTGCGGCGCCAGGTCGGCCTGCCTGTATTGACGGATGTCCATACGCAAGAGCAGGTGCAATGCGCCGCCGCTGTGGTGGACATCCTGCAAATCCCGGCCTTCCTCTGCCGGCAAACGGATTTGATCACCGCCGCCGTGCGCACGGGCAAAATCGTCAATCTGAAAAAAGGCCAGTTCCTGTCGCCGGAGGAAATGGGGCAGGTGGTCAAGAAAGCCACCGGCGCGGGCGGCCATAAACTTCTTTTGACCGAACGCGGGACGACATTCGGTTATCACAATTTGGTGGCGGACATGCGTTCCATCCCGATTATGCGGAGCTACGGGTTCCCTGTTATTTTTGATGCGACGCATTCCGTGCAATTGCCGGGTGCGGGGGGGGATCGTTCGGGCGGCCAGCGGCACTTCGCTCCGGTGCTGGCGCGATGCGCGCTGGCGGCGGGCGCGGACGGCTTGTTCATTGAGACGCATCCGGATCCGGCCCGCGCCTTGAGCGACGGGCCCAACATGATTCCGCTGCGCCAAATGGCCGCGCTGCTGGCCGGCCTGGCCAAGCTGCACGGTGTGATACGCGCTTTGCCGGCGATGCCATGAAAGCCGCTTCACTGCTTTTCGTGTTTCTGGCCGGCGGCATCTTTTCGACCGCGGTGGCGCAGGTGCCGCAGGGAACCCAGTTGCGCCAGCATCCTTCGATGACCTTCTATCGCGACACGGCCGGGGGGAAAAAGCTGGATTTTGTCATCACCGGCAGCAGCGTCACCAATCTCACCGCGCGCAACGTGCTGGTCAACCAGTTCGAGTTGAAAAGCTACCACAACGGCGACCCCAAACAAATTCAAATCATCGCCCAAGCCCCGCAATGCGAGGTTGATGTGTCGAACAGCGTGGCGTCGGACAGTGGGCCGTTGCAGATTTTCACCCCGACGACCAATCTATTCGTCGAGGGCGTCGGGTTTATTTTCACCCAGTCCAATCACTTCCTGATTATTTCCAATCAGGTGGAAACGCGGGTGGTCAAATCACTTCTGAAATCGTCCCTGCTGGCCGCCCCGCGAACCAACGGGGCCGATGCGGGCCAGATTCTGAAAATTTTTGCCGATCATGGCCAGTTCGATCTGAACTCGAATGTGGTCAATTACGCCGGCAACGTCCACATGATCGATCCGCAATTGGACATGACTTCCGACCTGCTAACCATTCAATTCACCACCAACGGCGCAGTGCAGAGCATTCTGGCCCGGCAAAATGTTGTCCTGACCACGACCAACAATGGCCGCGCCACCGGCGCCACCGGTTTTTATTATGTGACCAACGGCAACGAAATGATGCAATTGACGACCGACGCCATCTGGCGCAACGGCGACGAAGAAGCCCGGGCAAATAAGTTCACTTACGACAGCACCCGGCATCTTTTGGCCGGCGACGGCCACGTCAGGGTGCAATGGCCCAATGCGGAACCGAATCCGCCGGGCCGCGCCGCCAAACCGACCGGGCTGCTGGCGGGCACCAATGGTTTCCGCAAACTTTTTGCCGATTTCGCCACGCTGCAATTGCCGCCCACCAACGGCCCGGTGCAAAGGATGTCTGCCCGCGGCAATGTCATCATCGTCAATCAAGCCGATCAAAGCAGCGCCATGGCCGATCAAGCTGTGTATGAGAAAGTGACCGACCGCGTTGAATTGACCGGCAATCCGGTCTGGTGGAACGATGACATGGAAGTCAAAGCGCAGACGCTGTTAGCGGAGTTGGGCAGCAAGGTTTACCACGCGCGGACAAACGCCCGTTTCAAAATGCGGACCGGCGGCGCCGCCGCGCGCCAGCCCGCCGTTGCTCCCGGACACTCCACCAATCAATGGCTGTTTATTTCATCGGACGACATGGAGTATCAAACCAATCAGGCCCGGTTTTCCGGGAACGCCAAAACACGCCTTGTCGAAAATGGCCGGTTGCAGGACACATTGGACTGCGTTCTGCTGACGCTCGAACTGACCAACAACCAGGTGGAAAGCGCGTTTGCGTGCGACCAAGTCCATGGTGAAACGGCGCCGGACGCGTCCGGCCTCATAAAAACCATCACTTGCGAACGCCTCAATGCTTATCGCTCCATCCAGACCGGTTTGATGAAATCCATCGACGCGCACAGCCATGTTGTCATCGAAGAAAAAGGGACAAGCCCCGGCGCGCCGTACAACCAGTTGACGGCCGACACCGTGACGGCGCAATTTTCGGCGGTGACGAACCAGATCGAGCAAGCCGTTGCCGAGCAGGACGTTGTTCTTGACCAGCTCAAGGACGGGCACCACATCCATGCCACCAGCCGGCGCGCCGTCTATACCGCCGGCGCCAACGACCAGGTCGAACTGACCGGAACTCCGGTGGCCTGGAGAGACAACTACATGATTGTCGATTCCGACCGTTTGATTTGGCAGCCCAAGTCGAACTCTTTCCAGGCTTTTGGCCGGTATAGAATGGTTCCCATCAAAGTGGCCGCCGGCCCAAAATAATCACAGGACATGAACCCGCTTGAAACGACAACCGATTCCGCCGCGCCGCGCGCTTCCGGCAGTTTGCTTTCCACGGACAAACTGGCCAAGGCCTACCGTCAACGGCGCGTGGTCAATGGCGTCTCCATCCAGGTCAATCCGGGCGAGATTGTTGGTTTGCTCGGCCCGAACGGCGCGGGCAAGACGACCACGTTCAATATCGTCGTCGGCCTCGTCAAACCGGACGAAGGCGAGGTGCGGTTCGAAGCCCGCGACATCACGCGGCTGCCCATGCATCAACGGGCGCGCCTGGGCATCGGTTACTTGACACAAGAGCCGTCGGTCTTTCGCAAGCTGACGGTCGAAGAAAACATTCTGGCCATTTTGGAAACCTGCCCCATGAGCGCGAAGGAACGCGCCTTGCGCCTCAAATCCCTGCTCGACGAACTGGACCTGACGGGCGTGGCGGCGAGCAAGGCCTACCTGCTCAGCGGCGGGGAGAAGCGGCGTTTGGAAGTCACGCGGGCGCTGGTCACCAGTCCGAAACTGCTGCTGCTGGACGAACCGTTCAGCGGCATTGACCCCATTGCCGTCTATGAAGTGCAGAAAATTGTGCGGCGGCTCAAGGAGCGGGGCCTGGGCATATTGATAACCGACCACAACGTGCGCGAGACCTTGAAGTTGGTGGACCGGGCCTACCTGATCCATCATGGCGACGTCATCTACCAGGGCCTCGGCGAGGAAATGGTCAACGACCCGAAGGCCCGGGAAATTTATCTGGGGCCGGAGTTCAACCTTTAGCCCCGAATCCTGCTCCTAATCTTAATTGTAATCCTAATCCTAATCACTGCGAATTAAGTATTCAAACTCACCTGCGCGAAACGCTTTGGCGTTTAAGCCGTAAAGTCTTGTGAACCGGTTTTACTGAATACGCCTTTCTGACCCCGTAAGTGGTTGGGCTTTCCGCCAGGGCCAGACCAAGCTGGGCCTCAGCCTTGAATTCCTCGGCGTGTCCGTTCAACTCAACCTCAATCTCCTGACCATGAAAACCCAAATAAAGCGCCGCCAGCCTTGGAATAGCCTTTTGCGCCATGGCAAAATACTCGGCATCGAGTTCGACGCCGACAGCTTCGTAACCAACAGCATGAGCCGCCGCGACAGTTGAACCGGCTCCCAAGAACGGGTCAAGAATTGTGCCCTCCCCGAGAGGCAAGAGTGAACGAACCAGAATCCGCATGAAGTGCTGCGGCTTGAGGCACGGATGGGCTGCGATTGCCTCCTCCCGCTTCGGCGTTCGTCCGCTGGGAATGGCGTCAGGCAATGGTTTATCCGCCGACAGTCGCCGAAGCGCGCCGGTTTTCCACGTTCTTAAGTTTTCAGCCACCGTCCGCTCTGCAATGGGTTTGCGAAACAACATCCACGGTTCGTAGGCCCCTTTGGGGCTGACACAGACTTCCGGGAATTCCGCCTCGGCATTTTTCGGACGGTCTCCTCCACGAAAGCCGTAATACAGCCGTACAATGGCCGGACGAACTTCAAAGCCCGCTGTCGCCATCGCGCTCTGAACGAGATGTTGGAGGATGGGATGACCCGCCACGCAGACGTGAGCACCGGGAACAAGCACCGGCATCAGAAGTGTTCCCCAATCGCGGAAGTAGTCTCGAAGCTGCTCTTTTTGTCCGTCGGTCAAAACGGTGAACCGTGGCAACGGATCACGCTGACTGCCTCCAACCTTGGGCGGCAGACGCCAGACGCCGCCGCGGCCGATTCTAAGCTTGGTCAATTCTTTTTCGCTGAATTCCAAAATGCCGTAAGGCGGATCAGTGCAGACTGCGTGAATGGAGTTGGCCGGCTGTTGTTTCAGCCACTCAAAACAATCCGCATGTTCGATACGATACATTTTCTTGCGCTGCCCAAATTTCAACTATAGGCGAAAGACAATCAAGCCCGAAGTTGGTATCACCCATGGTTGAAATGGATGCCAAAGTCGTCATCGGGCGTTTCATCCGCCAACTGCGCGAACAGCAAGGGCTGACGCAAGAACAGCTCGCGGGTCGAATCGACCTGACGTACCAGTACCTCTCTGGTTTGGAAAACGGAAGGGAGAATTTTTCCATAGGTGTGGCGGAATCAATCGCGGACGCTTTGAAGTGCCCTCTGCCTCGGTTGGTCGCACGGGCCTTTGCCTACCCCGGGGACGCCGCGCCCGCCACTATGGATCCGACCTTCTTTCGGCTGGACGTGCCACTGCCGCCGGGAATGATGGTTGAACACTTGGAGGCCGCCGTGAATGCGACGCAGAGCATCGTAGCCACCATCAACGCGAATCTCGCCCGCAGCGGGGCCAAGCCTCTGACGGAATACATTCAGGGCAACAATTTCAGCGGACTTGTCTCGAACGTTCTGTGCGATGCTCTGCACGACCATTCACCCTACAAACATAATTCCGACCAAGCCTATCCCGATCTCATCAATCCCAAAGCCAGGGAGCATGGCAAACCGGTGGGGCTTGAAGTTAAATCAACCATCCAAATCGGGAAGGGTGGCGAAAGCCACAATGGACACTCCGGCTGGCATCTCGTCGGCTGTTTTCAGATCGAGCCAGAGACCGGAAACATTCGCTTCGTTCACCTGATGTTCGCCGTGCTCAACGGCCACGGTCACGCTGAACCCGACTGGACTTACGTTGGCAGCAAAGTGAATGAAACCACGGGCAGCCGCCGCACAGAGACCTACAACACGAATCTCATTGGCACAACAAAGCTCCGCGATGGCTCAGTCTATCTTGACCCCAGCGCGATCAACCACAAGCGGTGGCGTCAAAAACGACGGTCGGGTGCTTCCCCGCCAGCGTTCTCCATTTTCAAAAAGTGAAGAGGAACACAGCTCCAACCTGGTTGGCCAGCGGGCGGAGTTGATCCAGAGTCCTCACTGGCTTGCCTTCTCCTTGACTGGAGGCGCTTTCTGCGGGATAAGTACCTCTCCAATGGCGGACGAAAAGCCCACACCAAATCCCGGCCTGCCTGAAAAAGAAGCCTCGGCCTACCTGGCCGCCGGTTTTCTGGTGGGAGGCGGCCGGTTCAGCCTGTTGCGCGAACTGGGTCGGGGCGGCATGGGCCTGGTTTGGCTGGCCCATGACGAACGCCTCATGACACCGGTGGCCCTGAAATTCCTGCCCGAGGCGGTGCGCGCCAATCCTGTCGCCCTGGCTGATCTGCGCCAGGAAACCCACAAAAGCCGCATGCTCAGCCACCCCAACATCCTCCGCATTTACGATCTGTACGAAGCCCCGGACGAAGCGGCCTTTATTTCCATGGAATACGTGGACGGACCCAGCATGTGGGCCTTGCTGTCGCGGCAGCCCAAGGGCTTCTTCTACTGGGATTACCTCAGGCCGATCGTCAAGCAGTTGTGCCAGGCGTTGGATTATGCGCACAGCGAAGGAGTCATTCATCGCGACCTCAAACCCGCCAACATGCTCCTTGACGAACGACAACGTTTGCGGCTGGCGGATTTCGGAGTTGCAGCCTGGGCCTTCGCCTCCCCCGCCACCGACACCGAACGCCATCGCACCAGCGGAACGCTGGCCTACATGAGTCCCCAGCAGGTCGAAGGAGAAGTGGCTCGCGTCACTGACGATGTTTATGCGCTGGGGGCGACGCTCTACGAACTGTTGAGCGGCCATCCGCCGTTTTATCAAAACGACATTGCCTACCAAGTCCGCAATGTTCTGGCGACGCCGCTGTCAGAACGGCTGGCCGATTTGGAAGTGGAAAACGATGTTCCGCCTGCCGTCGCCGCCATGATTATGGCCTGCCTGTCAAAAAATCCCGAAAAACGGCCGCAAAACGCCCGCGCGGTGGCGGAATGGATCGGCTTGAAGGATTCGGCCCCGTTGCCGATGACCAGCTTTGCCCCCGCAGTTTTCAACGCGCCCGAGACAAGCGGATCAGCCAGGGAAACGAAGAAAACCACCGTCGCGGCAGCGCCCGCCGCTGAAAGCGATGCGCCGCCACCGGCCGGGGAAAATGCGATGCGTCGGCGCCTCGCCATGCTCGTTGGATCCGCGGGATTGGGGATACTGGCCTGGCTTGCCTGGGGCCATCTCATCCCAAAGATGCCGGATCTTCCGGCTCCCCTTTCCGCACCCAAAACCAACGCCATCAATTCCGCCGGCACGAATGTCAGCACGGCGGCCCCAATCCCGGCCCCAAGCCTGGCTCCGGTCCCGCCTTTGAGCCTGGCATCCGCCAGTATTGAATTGGGAAAGGTTAATCGCGAAAGAGGATTGCGGGAAGTGACCGGAGTGGAAGATTTACCCACCTTGCCCGCCAATATCGGCGGCAAGGAATGCCGCCTTCTTCAAGGCCGTCCGCGCGCGCGCTGCTATTTTCAGATTTTGCCGGCCTTCAAACATCCGGGGCCGATGAACGCCAGAATTCAAGTCGAATACTACGCCGCCTCGCCGGGCGTCCTGCAACTCCAGTTCGACGGGACGGCCCGGCAATTGCCTCAATACACGGGCGGTGGGAGAACAAACTTCAATGCCAATGGCGGTTGGCAAACCGCGAATTACAAGATAAGCAGCGCGCTCTTTCGCAACGGTGAAAGAGGCGGCGCGGATTTCCGCCTGACCACGTCGTCCCAGGAATTATATCTCCACGGCGTCACCGTGTTCGTTGACCAGTAAAGCGGCCGGCGCGGTCAAAGAGAGTTTGGCGCCAGCGTGGCCAGGATCTGTTCGGCGGCGGCGCGGGGGTTTTTGGCCGCGCAAATGGGGCGGCCAATGACCAGCCAATTCGCCCCCGCGGCCATGGCTTCGCCCGCGGTCAATGTCCGCTTCTGATCGTCGGGTTGGCCGGTTCCGTCGCGGATGCCGGGGGTGACCAATTGCATTTGGCGTGGAATGATTTTCCGCAAACCGGCAATTTCCAGAGGCGAACAGACCAGTCCCCGCAGTCCGGCTTGAACGGCCAGGACGGCCAAACGTTCGACTTGACGGCCCGCGTCGGCTTGAAAACCGACTTCGTTTAATTCGTTGCCGTCCAGGCTGGTGAGGAGGGTGACGCCCAGCACCAGCGGAGCCGCCCGCCCCAGGGTTTGGGCGGTGTCCTGCGCGGATTGTTCGGCCGCTTTAAGCATGGCCGTTCCGCCGCTGGCGTGGACGGTCAACATTTGCACGTCAAGCCGCACCGCGGCGGCGACCGCCCTGGCGACGGTGTTCGGGATGTCGTGGAATTTCAAATCAAGGAAGACGGTCGCGCCGGTTTCGCGGATTTTTTTCACAATCGCGGGTCCGGCGGCGGTGAACAGTTCGCCGCCTATCTTGAAGGCGCCGACGACAGCGGCCAGCTCGCGGGCCAGGGACAATGCGGCATCTGCGGACGGAACATCCAGGGCGGCAATAATTGGGTTTCGCATAGCAGGAGAACAACCCGCGCGCCGGCAGGGCGGGAACGGCCGCGGGTTATGAATACTTCTTGGAGAATTTTTTGCGCGACTCGGTTTCCCTGGCCGGCGGCGGCTCTTCACCGGGCAACGCTGGTTCGGCGACGGGGGTCTCCTGTTCATCGGTGACGGGCGCGGCTGGCGGCTGCTCCGCCGGGGCGGGAGAGGGCGCGGCCTGGGGATGATTGACCGCTTCAACATAAGCCAGGCGCAAGCTGGTCAGGCTTTGTTTCAAAATGGCCTCCTCCTGTTTATCCAGGTTGCCTTTGGTTTTGACTTCGAGCATCTCCAGTTGATCGATAAAGAACCGGGCATGTTCGAGGTCCTGGGCGGTCTGGCCTGTTTGGGGATGAGGCACCTGCCCCAGAAAAATCAAGGCCATGTTGGTGTGTTGCACGACCAGGTGCGCAAACATGGCCGAGATCATTTGTTCGCGGCTGGCGGCCGCGCCGGGGTCCGGTGCAGGAGTGGGATTATTCATGTCGATTTAGTTTTTCGATGCTGGCTGATTTCCGCCATCAAGAAATGAATTAAATGCTTCAAACGCGGTTCGATTTCAATCGTTTCCAAGATGGTCTGGCGCTCGTGCGGGCCGGGCAGCAGAGCGTATGAAACCAGATCGGCCACCCGGTCCGGATCGCTCAGTTTGTCCAGATAGGTTATGATCTCTTTGATGGAATGCGCTTTGGGCGCGTTGGGACGGGCCTGCAACCCTTGTCGAATGCGCTCGGATACCAAATCGCGCACTTTGGCCATCAGGGCGTCAATGGCCACGCTGTCGCGCGCGGGCGTTTGCAACATCCGTATGTGGCTGACGCGAAAGGGCTTGTGACGAATGGTTCTGGTCAGCTCCACCCGGCCCATGCCTTGCAGGATCAGATGGGAAGTGCCGTCGGGATTGTCCACGCAAACGCGGATCAAGCCCAGGCCGGCCACAGTGGAAGGGCATTCGCGGGCGAAGCCCCGCCTCTGCATGGCGACGACAAACATGCGGTGAGAATGAAGGATTTCAGCCAACATCCGCCGGTGACGCCGTTCAAAAATGTAGAGAGGACGCAGCTCCTCGGGAAACAGAGTTTCACTCGGCAGCGTCAGGACCGGCACCTCAGTCGGAATATCCATGAACATTAATGTAGGCTCTGGCGTCTATTAATCAAGATGGACATGGGGGCTTGCCAAACCACGGGCAGTGGGCGCATTCTCATTTTATGAAAGACAAGGCTCCAATTATTGTTCTGATTATCGTCGCCATTGGGCTGGCCGTGGCGCTCATCGTCGTCAATAACAAGGCGAAGGAAGAAAAGGACCAGGCCGACAGCAGCATTAAAACGCTGTCCAACACCGTGACCAGCGTTCAGGCGAGCCTGGATGAACAGCAATCGGTCAACCGCGCGCTGGAAACCAACCTCGCCTCCACCAAGGCGGAGTATTCCAATAAACTCGCCACGCGGGACGCCCAACTGGCCGGCACGCAAGCCGATCTGGCCAAGGCCCAGGCCGATGCCAAGGCCCAGGCCGAAGCCGCCGCCGCCGCAGTGGCGCAGCGGGACAAAAAGATTGCCGACCTGGAAAATCAAAATCTGGAGTTGGACAAACAGTCCGCCGATCTGCGCGGGTCCATCTCCAATCTGGAAACCCAGATCGCGGTGACACAAAAGAAACTCGCCACTTCGGAGGGCGACCGGGCCTCGCTGATTAAGGAGTTGAAGGAATTGCAGGCGAAAAAGGACGAGTTGGAAAAGAAATTCAATGACCTGGCCGCCCTGAAGCAGCAGGTTCACATGCTCAAGGAACAATTGTCCATCGCACGGCGGCTGGACTGGATTCGCCGGGGCATTTACGAGACCTTGAACGAAAAGGGCGCCGAGCGGCTCATGCACGCGGCGCAACCTGTGCCGCCGGAAACCAATTCCTCCCTCAAGGTGGAACTCAGGCAGAACGGCGGCGTCAAGATTCAGGCGCCTGCTCCGACCAACAGCAATTAGAAACACAGCATCTTGAACTCTGCTGCCGGACAATTGATTGATTCGCATGGGCGCGTCTTGCGCGATCTGCGCGTCAGCGTCACGGACCGGTGCAATTTTCGGTGCCTTTACTGTTTGCCGGAGACGGAAGCGGCCGCCCTTTTTCACCAGAACCGTTTCCCGGTGGCGCGGGATGGCGCCACCCGCCTCACGCGTCCATGGCAGCCCCACAGCCAAATGCTGACTTTCGAGGAAATCGAACGGGTGGTGCGAATCGCCGTTGGATTGGGCATTGAAAAAGTGCGCCTGACCGGCGGGGAACCGCTCCTGCGCCCGCAAATCGAAAAGCTGGTCGGGATGATCGCGCCCATTCCGGGAGTGCGCGATTTGGCGATGACCAGCAATGGATTTCTCTTCGTCCAGAAAGGACGGGCCTTGCGCGAGGCCGGCTTGCGGCGGATCAGCTTCAGCCTGGATTCGCTGGATCGGGAAAACTTCAAGAAAATCACCGGGCGCGACGGCCTGGCGGCATTGCTGGCGGCCATTGACCTGGCGCAGGAACTGGAGTTGCACCCGGTCAAGATCAATGCCGTCATCATGCGCGGCATTAACGATCACGAAATCGAGGCGCTGGGCGAATTTGCCGCCAGCCGCCATCTGAACCTGCGTTTCATTGAATTCATGCCTCTGGATTCAGGCCGGGCCTGGCGCAAGGACTTGGTGGTGCCGGGACCGGAAATCCTGCGGAGATTGCAACAGCGCTTTCCGCTCCAGCCCCTGGTTTCACTGAACCCGGCGGAAACAGCCCGGCGGTGGGCACTGCCCGATGGCCGGGGCGAAATCGGCATTATCGCTCCAGTCAGCGAACCCTTTTGCGGACATTGCAACAGGCTCCGGCTGACGGCGGATGGGAAGATCCGCACCTGCCTCTTTAGCGTTGTGGAGCATGACCTCCGGGGTTTGGCGCGGACTGGCGCGGCCGATGACACCCTGCGCGATTTTCTCCGCTCCGTCGTCTGGCAAAAGGAGGCCCGCCACCATATTGGCGAGCCGGAATTTGTCCAACCGGAGCGGACCATGAGCTGCATCGGCGGTTGAGACCCATTTCCAATTTGATGCCGACTTACGAATACATCTGCTCCAAATGCGAGCACAAGTTTGAGACGGTGCAACCGATTACAGCCAGGCCGTTGACCGTTTGCCCCAAGGCTTTGTGCCCCAAAAAGCCCTGGGGAAAAGGAAAGGTCAAACGAGCCATTGGCACGGGGGGCGGTTTGATTTTTAAGGGAAGCGGGTTTTATACCACGGATTACCGCAGTGAAAAGTACAAGGCCGCCGCCAGGAAGGATGCCGGCTCCACTGCTGGCTCCTCGTCCGAAGGCGCAAAAAAGGAAAGCACAGCCCCCGCTTCGACCGGCTCAACCGCAACGGACAGTCCTCCCTCCGCCCCGCCCGCCTCTCCAACCGCCCCTTCGAAAAAAGACTAAGGACGGACCGGCGGAAAACGCCCTTCTATTTTATCGTCAAAGCGATACTCAATTGATTGATCGCTTCCGCCACATGCAGGCGCGGCTTGCCAGTCAACGCGGTGACGGCCTGTTGCAGGAGCGATTGGGCGCTGCGCAATTGCGAATCGGACGACCCTTGATTCTCGCCGCCTTTTCCCTCGCCGCGCAGTGTTGTGCCCAGTTCTCGCGCGGCCGCTCTGATGTCGTGCATGGCATGCATGCGATGCCCTTTATAATCGTGGTCGGCGCTGGAAAGCAGGACATAAGCCTGATCCAGCAGCACGATGACGTTTCCATTGGGAACCACTGCCGCGGCGGCGGCCGTTTTTTTCTTGCCAGGGGGCACGGTCGTGTTCGGTTGTGTTGCGGTGGTGGCGCCTTGGGCGCTGATGCCAACGGCGACGGCCAAACCAAAAACGGCACTCCGGATGGCGTGAGGCAACAACGAAGTCTTCATATTACCAACTCTACTTCACTGCGAGTGCTTTCTCAAGTTCTTTAATGGCACGGTGAATATGTGGCTGTTCTTTTCCCTTGGCCTTAATGACGAGATCTTCCAGCAGATGTTTGGCCTCGTGGAGCCGGCGGTCCGACTTCCATTGGCTTTCTTCAGCGTGTGCTTTCCCATGCAGTTCGACCCCCAGGATTTCGGCCGCCTTTTTGATCGCGTGCATGGCTTCCACGCGATGCCCGCCATAATCGCCGTCCGCGTGTTCCAGAAGGTGATAGGCGTGCTCAAGCTTTTCAATTTTGTATTGTTCCCATGTGATCGGCTGGAACGGGGGTGGCTGGGCGAAACTTTCGCCCGTATTTTGCATGGGCGCCGCGGAGGCCGCATGGCCGTTGCTGATGCCGCAGCATATAAGCGCGCAGGCTGCCCCCGCTGCGAGTTGAACCGGAAGAAAGCGCAATTTCATGGATTAATCTCCTGTTTAAATGGTGTTTAATTAACATAAAGACATTACCACTTGCGCGCGGGCAAAGTCAAACAAGAATCCCGCCCGCGGTTTCAGAACGTCAATTGCAGCCCCAGATAGCTCATAAACGTTGGCGCGCCTGACGCCGGCCCGCTAATCGCCCGGCCCGCGGAACCAATGAGCGCGACATGCTCAGTCAATGACCGCCGAAAGCCGAGGTTGAAGCTCAGGCCACTCTCCTGGAAATCGCGGCCAAATCCGCCGTAAAATTCGCCCATCAGGGAAAACTTTTCGCTGAACTCATATTCCGCTGCCACGCCATAAAGCGCTTCCGGGGGCCGCTCCGAGTTCAATATATATCCGCCCTCCGCATAAACAATCAGCGACTTGAACTGATGTTCCACTTCAATCGGCAACAGAATATTGTCCCCGTTATCAGCCAGGACGCGCTGCACGGAAGACCGGGGATAAACGAATTCAAACTGCGGATAAGTGGAAATCTCAAGCCAGGAGCTGTTGGTCTGATCGACAAACCGCCATTTGACACCGGCCAGCGAATTGCCCATGCCGACGCGGGCGCCGCCTTGTTCCGGCACGAACACTTCCAACGGAACCTGGTATTTCAACTGGATGTGGTCGCCCACGCCATAATTCATGTCCAGCAATGGCGTTCCGAGAGTCCATTCGCGCGCTTCGTCTTCAGAGGTCATGGCGATGTTAATTTCCCAATGATTCGGCCCCGGCGTATCCGGATCATCCGTCAGCAACGGCGGACCGCCCGGCGCGTTCACGGCCCACAGCCAGCAACACAAGGTGATGCCGTGGAAAAACTTAAATCCGCCATTGCCTTTCACGCGTCCGATAACAAGGCAAAGCCGCAATGGTGTCAAACCAGAAAGCTGTTTTACGATCCTGGCGGGAACTCAAAGCCGGCGAACAAACAGGCCGGGGCCCGCTCCTGGCCGGACTTGGCGTTAGGCGACGGTGGCGCCGACGGCTTAACCCGGCCTAGCGGTGGACCCTGCTGGGAAAACCCGGGGGGGACCTCTTTTCGCGTTGGTCATGGTGTCGGAGCCGGTCCGCCAGATGAGATCGGGCTTGATTTCCGGGTTACGTGGAAGCCGCTCACGCGCAAATATGCTGTCTGTGCCTGAAGATCCGCTGTCGCGTATTTTGCGGTGACGGTCTTTGATTCACCCGGCCAAAGTGTAATATAGTTGTCATCATAATATACCGGGACTACTTCCTGGCCGTTTGACCCTTTCGTCACTTCAGCCCTCATGAAGAATGCCAAATTGGAGCCGGAAATGTTTTGCAGGTTAATCGTCGCCGTCTCCACACCGTTGCTTGCGGTTTTTGAACCTGATATTGTCACATCGCCATTGGTCGGAAGGCTGTTTAGCATGGTCAGATCCGCATATCTGGCAACTTCGCAGCCATCATTACTGTGATTGCCGAAGTTAAATGCATCCGTTTGTGTCGAATACCAGTAAACGTTGTCATCAATTACAGCGCCGGAGGCGTTTTTCAATTGCAATCTGATAAAATGGGTTGTCGAAAGCCCGGGGACATTGCCGATGGTCAGGGCGGACAGGCTGGTATTTGCGGCAATGGTCCCGATGGTGATTTCATTTGAATACTTCCGGCTTAAATCAAGATTATAGACTTGCGCGGACACCTTATGGTTGCTGTAACTGCCATGGCTCTCATTATTGATCCACACTGAATTGTCAGCATAGTTGTATGACACATGCAGTGTTTTTGCGCAGGCTTTTTGAGTGGCAAAGGTCGCGCTGTTTGGTTTCATGTAATAATCGAACATATTCCAAAACATGCCCGGCCGGGCCTCGCAAAGCATCCACATGTACACTCCCGTGGAAGGACGCCTCGCTCTTGATTTGAAGGCCGAGTACGATTCATATTGCGCCCGCATGGATTCATATTGGGAAAGCTGCGCTTTTTGACAAAACTCTTGGACACTGCTTGAAATACCATACCGTTTGTCAATCCCGGCTTTTGTGACGCTCAGACCACCTTTTGGCGCAACATTGGCATAGGGCGAAGTATGATAATCCCAAACGCTGTCTGTCGGCCACAGGCTTTCGGAAGGGATGAATTTTACCAGACTCTCATATTCCGGCAGAATGGCTCCCGGTCCTTGTTCGGCGCAGAATCCCCAGGCGCCGCCGCCGAAGTCTTGATCCGCTCCTTCCCAGAAGTATTTCGGCGGCATATAATTGTATTCGCCCTCCATTTTGACGCCGTCCCAGGTGGCAGGATCAAGGCAGGCCCAGAGACTCACATTTTTCGCCACCGCGCCGTCGCCCCGGAAACCATATTTGTCCAAAATCTGATTGTTCGCATCCTGTTGCGGATATGACGGTTCGACGTCGCTGCCGTGATTCCAGATGGCAAGACTGGGGTGATGACGGAACTCCCTCATTTGCCACTCACACATCGCGGTCATGGTTGAATTTGCCGGACCCTTGGGTCCGGCTTTATTGTAAGGTTCCCAGGCGCACGTTTCTCCGAGCATGATGAAAATTCCTTCGCGGTCGCAGATGTCATAAAGCTCATCATCGGCATTCCAGCCTTCAAAACGCAGTGAGTTCAACCCCATCATTTTCAAGTAACCCATTTCGGCCTCATTACGCCAGTGCGTATATCGGCTGAATATCTCCCAATCATACCCGGCTCCACGGCAAAGGATTTTATTGCCGTTGACCTTCACGCCCCACATTCCATCCGGGGTATGATACTGTTCGAATTTCCGGATGCCAAAATGGATCGTTTTGGAATCACTTTCCGACCCGCCCAGCTCAAACCATGTCCTCAATTGATAAAGATCCGGTGTTCCCAGTTGATAAGGCCACCATGGTTTCGGGTTCGGGACAGTAACGCTTGTTGCCACCCACCTGATTTCTTTGCCGCTTAACGAAACGTTCTGCTGGAAAGCGATGGTACTCGTCCCTGCTTTGGAGATCTCGCCTTTTAACACTCCGGACACCGCACTGCCGCTGCCATTATCCAACAATACCCGGGCTGACACCGTACAGGCGGCGGGACTGGGGAATGTAATGCTGGTGGTGGCCACGTAAGGGTCTTTGACCCCTACCGCGCCCGCAGCGGTGCGAAACACCACATCACGCCACAACCCGGCGCCGCCATCTCTTGGCTCTTCATCCCAATCCACGAAACTCAAATTAAACAATTCACCGTGGGGCGGATGAATTCTGACTGCCAATGCATTGGTTCCGATTCTAATCTTGCCAGTGACGTTATACTCGATTGGTATGAAACCGTTGCTTGTCCCGGCGCCGATCCAGGTTCCATTTAGATAAATATCACCGTTTCTTTGAATGCCATTAAACTTCAACCAGTATTGCGATCCCGCTCCCGCGGTAAACTCGGTCCGGTACCACCAATCTTGATTGGTCAATCCCGGCACACTTTCATAGTTTGTGCCAACAAAAACATTGTCGCCGCCATAAACTCCATTGTTGATCAAGGTCCCCAGCACTGTTGACGGGACCGTGGTTGCATACCAGCTTGAAGCATTGTATCCTGCCGTTGACAAGGTTTCTCCTGAAGCGGACACGTTATTTGCGGAGATCATCCGCCAACTGCCGGTCAGTTTTACCTCACTGCCCTGGGCTAAACATGCGATTGCCACGGTGACGAGCGCCGATTGCGTTATGGCATTGATGTTTTTCATCTTCGAATACGGAATACGACTGATTTAATATGTCTGGTCGGATTCTGTCCACCTCCATAATTTTCTTCGGGTGTTTGTCAAAATACATACTTGACAAAGAGGCCCCCGACACACGTTTCGCTCAATGTTTACGGGGTTTTCGTATTATAAAAAATGGTCCCACCATGGGCTGTACAATTTCCGCCTTTTGTGCCATAATGCGGAAGCAAAGGAAGAATTATGAAGGCAGAATGCAGAATTGAAGATCGGAGCCAAGGGGCGGAACCAAATACGAAAATACGCCGCCAGAAAGCGAATGAGTCGCAACCCCGAACTGTTTTCGCGGCCTTTCCGTTAACGTTAATCCTCCCGACCGGATGAATTCCATTCAGTCAAACCGAGTCAAAGTTAGTCAAGGCGGTGCTGCGGGTCAAGCCGGTGGTCAAACCGTATGCAAACACTTTAACATGAACGATTTACAAAATAGACAGCATTTGGGCCGGTCAAACTCGGTCAAAGTGCGTCAAACCAGTTTTTTCGCTCTGACTTGACATAAAAGCGAGCCAATTTATAGTGCGTGCAGGATATGCAAAGTAATTCTTTGGTAGGTCAAGACGAGGAGAATACCGATTCCACCAGATTGCAAGCCCTTAAGGAATTCCATTCCGCCGGGAGGGGGTTTTGGTCCGATGTCAGCGAAGCCAACTGGACGGATTGGCGGTGGCAGCTCAAGAATCGCATCACGTCGCTGGAACAGTTGCAGCGGCTGTTGCCGACGTTGACGCCGGAGGAATACGCCGGGACCCTCCTGGCCAACAAAAAACTGGCGTTGAGCATTCCGCCCTACTTTTTCAACCTGATCGAGGCGGCGGACGAGAATTGCCCGATTCGCTGGCAGGTGGTGCCGCGGGGGCAGGAAACCCACGCCGCCCCCTGGGAGATGAGCGATCCCTGCGGGGAGGATGCCCATTCGCCCGTGCCGGGTTTGGTGCATCGTTATCCCGACCGGGTGCTGTTTTTGGTGACGGATCGGTGCGCGGCGTATTGCCGGTATTGCACGCGTTCGCGCATGGTCAGCAACGCGGCCGGTTACGATTTTCATCCGGAGTTTGACCGTCAAATAGAATATGTCCGCCGGCACGCGGAGATTCGGGACGTGTTGTTGAGCGGCGGGGACCCTTTGCTGTTGAACGACGAAAAGCTGGAGTTTCTTTTGCAGAGGTTGCGGACCATTCCCCATTTGGAATTTCTGCGCATCGGAACGCGCATCCCGGTCTTTTTGCCGCAACGCATCACGCCCGGGTTGTGCGCCATGTTGAAAAAACATCATCCGCTGTTCATCAGCATTCATTCCAACCATCCCCGCGAGCTGACGACGGAGGTGCGGGAGGCGCTGGGCCGGCTGGCCGACGCGGGCATTCCCCTGGGCAACCAATCGGTCCTCCTGCGCCACGTCAACGACGACGCGGTGACCATGCGGGCGCACGTGCAAAAACTGCTGATGTGCCGGGTCAAGCCGTATTACATCTATCAATGCGACCTCATCACCGGTTCGGCCCACCTGCGGGCCAGCGTCCGCAAAGGGCTGGAAATCATGGAAAGTTTGCGCGGGCACACCAGCGGTTATGCCGTGCCGCAATATGTGATTGACGCGCCCGGCGGCGGTGGCAAAGTCCCGGTCAATCCGGAGTACGTCCTGAGCCGCAACAACGACCGCGTGGTCATCCGCAATTTTGAGGGCCGGATTTTTGAGTATCCCGAGGCGGCCGACGGAACGCCCCTGGTGCGGGCGCCCAGGGAAATCGAGGAGCCGGAATTGGTTTGACGAATCGACCGATTAAGGCCATCACAGAACCATGAACAATCAAGACACGCAATCTGCCGGACAACTGCCTTCTTACATCACCAGCGCGACACCCAATCCCCCCGCAAAGCGCGCGCCCTGGTACGCCAACACGGCGCCGACCTATGCGGGCATCTTTCTCTGGTTTGTGTTCTGGCAGGACGCGGTCAATGCCCCCAATGCAGGCGGCATGCTCTCGCAAGGCGTGGGCTGGGCGCTGCTGAGCCTGGTGCTGGCCGCGTTGGTCTGTCATTTCCTCTTCTACCTGGTGCCGGGGCTGTTGGGCATGAAAACCGGCCTGCCGCTTTACATCGTGGGCACCTCCACCTTTGGCGCCCAGGGCGGTTTCCTCATGCCGGGCTTCCTGATGGGCGTGCTGCAATTCGGCTGGGTCGGCGTCAACGTCTTCTTTTCCTCGCAGGCGCTGGCCCAGGTCATCCCGTTGCCGCCACAAGTTATCATGGTGGTCTGGGGAGTGCTGGCCGCTTTCGTCGGTTTAAAAGGCATCCAATATGTAGCCAAGGTGGCGACCTACCTGCCGCTGATACCTTTTGCCATTCTGCTGATTCTCCTCGCCAAGGCTGCGGGAACCATAGGCAGTTTCGACCCGCAAAAGTTCATCGATCTGCACAAGAGTATTTCGCCGCAGGCCCCGGCGGCCCTCAGCACCTTCGGCGTGCTGGCAGTCATGATGACCTATGTGGTCGGCTTTTTTGCCACCGCAGGCGCTGCCGGAACGGATTTTGGCACCAATAGCCGGAACAAGAATGACGTGCAAATGGGCGGCCTGATCGGCATCGCCCTCGCAATCACCGTGACGGCTGGTATTTCGCTTTTGATTGTTGCCGGCACTTATGGTTCACCCGAATTCAGCCAAAAGGCGGTGGCAGCGGCGAACAGGGCTAATCCTCCAAGCCTGATTCTCCAGACGCCCGGGTTGATACCGATCCTCAAGTTCAAGAGCGCGGGTTGGCTTTCGTTTCTGCTGGCACTGGCCGCCTTCCCGCCGGCGTGCTTCTCCGCGTTCATTGCCGCCAACAGTTTCAAGACCACTTTGCCCAAAGTAAATCCGTTCATTTCCGTCGGCATCGGCACGCTGGTGAGCATTGCGCTGGCAGTTACCGGCCTGGCTGGAAAGGCGATCATCGTCTTCCAGATCATCGGCGCCTCCTTCGGTCCCATTTGCGGCGCGATGATGGTGGACTACCTGCTGGCCGGTGGCAATTGGCCCGGTCCGCGCGCGGGTTTCAATCCGGCCGGCTGGATTTCATGGCTGGCGGGTTTCGTGGTGGGCATCCTGCCCATCTTGAACATTTATCAGGTTCCTGCCGCGCCAGTCGCCGCCTTCCTCGTCGGCGCCATTGTTTATTTCGTGTGTGCGAAGCTGGGGCTGCAATCACAGGTCATCCCGCTGCCCGCCAAGTCGGCGGCCCCGGTCAATCCCATGGCGGTCGCGCCGAAATAATTCACGCAAGTTCAGCTTTGATTACGCCGATCATCGCCTCCAGTTGGCGGGCGTAACGCACGAAGCTGTCATATATTTGTTTGTCCCCGGCCTTGACGGCGTCGTCGTGGAAAACCACGGCCACGTGCGGTTCGATGGATATGCCTGCATCGTAGCCGCGCGCGAAGGCGTCCTTGAGAATGTCCCGCACCCGGCCTTGTCCTTCGCCCGGATAATTGTAGTCGCAATCCTGTTTGGCCGGAACATAGGTCGCGTCCTTGATGTGAAAGTGAACGACGTGGTTACGGACGCGTTCCCAAAACTCCCACGCATCCTGGCGCGGCCACGGCCTGGCTTTGCTCCGGTCTGGATTGAAAACAGGGTTGCCCGTGTCGAAGACCCATTTCAAACCCGGGCAATGTTCGAGCAATTCCAAGGCATGATGCCAGCTCATCCCGCCGTAGTTCATGCAGTTCTCATGCACCGGTTGCAGGCCGGCGTCGCAGAACATCCTGGTCACCTCTGCGATGCGCCGGAAAACCTCCGGCGGGATGGCATCTTCGGCGTCGCCCGGTTTGAAGCTCATGATGCGCACCAATTTTGTGCCCAGCCGCTGCATGCGTGGAATGCAGCGTTTGACTTCCGCCAGCGTGAAATCGAACGGATCGGATATTTTCCTGGACCAGTTGGCAATAGCCGAGCCGAAACAGTAAACGCCGATGCCCGCCTCACTCAGACGCTCCACGGCGATGTCGAACGCCTTGTCGGGAATATCGTGGAGATTGGCCCTGGCGAATCCCGGTACTTCAACGGCGCGCAGTTCCAAACAGTTCCAGCCCAACTCTTGAGCCGCCTTGATTTGCGCATCCAGTCGGACGCCTGCTTCATCGCCAATGCCTGTTAGAATCATAAAATCCCGCCGGTTTATCGCACAAATGACCTGGCGAAATCCTCGTTCGAGGTTTTGACCACCTTCTTTTCGAATTTGGAGGAGGCGATCAATTCGTTGAGTTTCCGTTCGTAAGCCGCGCCGTCCAGCGGCAACTCTACCGTTTGTCCGGTCAATCCCGAATACAGCATGGCATTGGCCAGCTCAATCGAATGGATACCCTCTTCGCCGGGGGCGATCAAGGCCGTGCCATCCTGGATGGCATCGACAAAATTCTGGGTCAACACGGCGTGCTGCGCCGGTTCGGGCGGAATCGGGATTTCAATTTTATGAACATCGGGCTTTTGAAAACCGAGCCGGGCCGTCTTGCACAATTCGGTCATCGAAACGTCATTGCGCAGGAAAAGCAGCCGGTCGTTTTCCAGCAGCAACTTGCCCATGTCGCCGCTGATTTCCAAGCGGTTCGTGCCGGGCGCTTCGCCGGTGGTCGAAACAAACGTGCCGCTGGCCCCGTTGGGAAATTCCATGTAGGCCGTCACATCATCCTCGACCTCGATGTTATGGAAGCGGCCCAGATGCACGAAGCCGCGCACGCGCGCCGGCATGCCCAGGAGCCATTGCAACATGTCCAACTGATGCAAGCATTGATTGATCAAGACCCCGCCGCCTTCCCCTTTCCAGGTCGCGCGCCAGGCGCTGCCGGCATAATAGGCCTCGGTCCGAAACCACTCGGTCACGATCCAGGAAAAACGAACGACCCCGCCCAGTTGGCCGTCCGCGATGATTTTTTTGATCTTGAGGTAACGCGATTCGGCGCGCATCTGAAACATCCCGCCAAAAACGAGTTTGGGATGCTGCCGCCGCACGGCGATCAAGCGCTCGGCATCCGCTTTATGGGCCGAAATGGGTTTTTCCACCATGACATGCAGCCCCGCCTGCAAGGCCGCAATGCCCAGGGAAGTATGTTGGAAATGCGGCGTGGCCACAATGACCGCATCCACCTCGCCGGAGCGGATCAAATCCTCCCCGTCAGCGAACACCTTCAAGCCGCGCTGCTGGTAAGGGGCGAGTTTATCGGCAAAAGCGTCGGAAACGGCCATGAGTTCGCACCGTTTGATTTTTCCGGCCAACAGATACTCGGCATGATGGCTGCCGATATTGCCCATGCCGATGATGCCGAGTCGAACGGGTTTCACCATGTTCATCCTAACACCCCTCCGCTCCATTGCTTCAAGCCGAACAGGCGCTGGTGTTCCAGGATGGTGTAACGGTCGGTCATGCCGGAGATGTAGTCGCATATCGCCCGATGCCAGCCTGTCTTCCGGGCGCGCTTGCGCGATGAGGCGCCAATCTCCCGAGGATGCTTCATAAAGTGGTGGAATAGTTCGACTAACATTTCGCCAGCCCGGCGGTTCGGTTCCATGACGGCCGGATTGAAGTAGAGATTCTTAAAAAGGTAAGCCCGCAATTCGGAGT
>Ga0181526_10000159_pt1 | contig 71712 bp, 64 predicted proteins | sample PEATcosm2014_Bin_35_FD_119750 | JGI IMG/M metagenome (GOLD analysis project Ga0181526, IMG submission 119750) | Peatland microbial communities from MTU Mesocosm Facility, Houghton, MI, USA - PEATcosm2014_Bin06_30_metaG | ecosystem: Environmental > Terrestrial > Soil > Wetlands > Peat | place... | reverse complement strand
CGCACAGGTACACCAGAGTCAGTGGATCAATGACGAATCGCGCCATGCGGTTTACGGTATCTCCATCAGGAGAGGATCCCGGATCGCCAGATCTCGAGGAGCAACCACCTGCCCAGCGGTACGGGGCAGGCAACTCCGGCCAGTGACGTTACCCATCCGCCGCTGGTCGGCAGGTGTTCCCCTGGGCGAATCGGTGTTGGAGTATCTCGAGCAGGTGCGGGCTCGCGTCAGACGCGGCTCAGCTGTACCTCGCCGCGTAGGTGACCTGCGTCGCCCACGCGCCGCCGTCAGCGGAGTTCCCGCGCAATCCGACCGCCAGGCAGTTCGTCGCCGAGGTGCAAGCGATCGCCGCCGGAGCTTGCGTGACGCCGACCGGCTCTGACGGCGACCCGACGACAGACCACGCGTCTGAACGGAACGCCTCCGCCAGCATCTCCTCGGCGCCGGACGTGGCGTTGAAGTGGCCGACCGCCATGCAGGTGGTGCCCGTGCAAGACACCCCGAGCAGCCCGCTGTGCCCCGCCCTGGAGGGCTCGGGGGCGGTCTGAACCTTCCACGAATGGCCGTTCCACCCAAGCGCGAGCGGGTGCTGGAGATCCTCGAGGTCGGCATACTGACCCGCCGCCTCGCAGAAGGACGCACTCGTGCACGACACGGCGTTGAGCTGCATCTCGGCGCCGCCCGAGGGGTTGGGCGTCGTCACGACCGACCAGGACGAGCCGTTCCAGTGCTCGGCCAAGTCCACGCTGTGACCTCGGTCATCCCAGAAACCAACTGCTGCACACCACGACTTCGACACACAACTCACGCCGAAGAGGGCGGACGTCTCGCTGCTGGTGGGTGTCGGGACAAACTTGTTGACGAGACTCGTGCCGCCCGTCCAGACCGCGGCGAATGCCCGGTTGGAGTCGCCGATGTCCGCGCTGCCCACGACCTCACAGTTCGACGAGCTGGCGCAGCTCACGCCGGACAGCACAACCTCCGTCGCACCGGAAGGGAGCGAAACCTTGACGCTGGACCATCGTTTCCCATTCCACTCGGCAGCGTCAGGAGTTCCGCGGAGGTTGTCCGAGCCGACCGCAAGGCAGATCGAGCCGAAGCAGCCGACGCCGTAACCGACGAAGTCTCGCAGCGAGCTCGTCGACTGGATCGTCCATGTCGTCCCGCTCAGGTGCTCGGCGAGCAACTCACCGGTCGTGCCGTTCGTCGCGAAGCCGACCGTCTCGCACGACGTGGCCGCACCGCACGAGATTCCCGCCAGTTCGGCGCTCTCCGATCCGAGCGGCGACGGAGACGCCGGCGACGACCAGGTGGTTCCGCTCAGCGCGGCCACGAACACCTGTTGCTCGCCGAGGGAGTTCGTGAGCTGGTTCGTCCCTCCGGCGACGCACGCCGAGGAGGTCGGGCACGACACGCCGTGCAGGGAGCTGATATGGACCCCGGTCGCTTCCGGCACGGTCTCGGCTGTCATGCCCGTGCCGTTCCAGGCGACCGCTAGCGGCCGCCCCAGGTAGCTCCCCGAGTAGTCGAACTGGCCGACCGCCGTGCAGTCGCTCGCGCTCTTGCAGCTGACTCCGTTGAGCTGGTTGTCGTAGGTGCCGGGATCGGGCGACGACAGGATCGTCCAGGCGCCGCTCTTCCATTGCTCGGCGAGCGAGGATTCTGTCGCGAAGCCAGTGGGGTAGCTGTCGCCGACGGCCATGCAGGTGGTCCCTGTGCAGGACACGCCGAGCAGCTCCGAGTACGGGCTGCCGGCCGGGTTCTGTGGCCGGATCGAGGCCCACTTCGACCCGTTCCACTGGAGGGCGACCGTGGAGACGGTGAGCCCCGAGCCCGACGAGCCCACCGCCACGCAGGAGGACGACCCGGAGCAGGACACGGCGTTCAGCCGGTCAGGCGACAGCGGGTTGGGCGTCGTCTGGAGCGCCCATGACTTCCCGTTGAAGGCGGCGGCCATCGTCGCATCACTGCCGCTCTTCGTGGAGTAGCCCACGGCGATGCACGCCGTGGAGCTCGTGCACGAGACCCCGGTCAGCGTCGTCGACGCGGTCCCCTTCGGGCTCGGCACCGATTGAGTCGACCATGACGACCCGTTCCATCGCTCGGCGAGCGCGGAGATCTTCCCTGAGCTGGAGCTCGACATCCCGACGGCTTCACAGTCCGTTCCGTGGCAGGAGATCGCGAGCAGCTGGGCGAACACCGACCCTCCGGGAGCCGGGGCTGCCGCTGCGCTCCAGCCGGACTTCGTCAGAGCTTCCGCCATCGGAGCGATGTTGCCACTGGCGCTCTGGAAGAACCCGGAGCCGACGCATGCCGACGTGGACGTGCAGGAGATGCCGGTCAGCTGACCCTGGCGCAGCGGCGGGTTGGGGAGTGAGGTGGTCGACCACTTCGCCGTCCCCGTCGCGGCGGCGACCGCCACGGGCAGTAGTCCGAGGATTCCCAGCACGATCCCAAGCCAAAGAGTCAACCAGCGGCGCACTGCACCTTCCCTCACTGGGTGTGCCGATGATGAGACTGTGCGGACGCTACCTGGCGGGGGCCGCTGTGACAAGGGCCGCGTGCCGGGGCTCGCCAAGCGTCGAGAGGCAATCGTGATCGCGCGGGGTCTCCGTGGCGACGTTGGCGAAGATCGAGCGATCCCAGGCTCGCGTCCCAGGCACCATGGGCAGGACATTCACGAATCGGGACTGGGACCTAGCCGGGCCAGCACCACCCTCAGAGCAGCTCGGTAGTACTGGAGGCGGTGGGCGCCGGACAGCACGAAGACGCTCACCCGCTACTTCGCCGTGGCCGCGTCACTTAGCCCGTCGATTCCCGCGATGCGAGCAACGAGTTCGTGTGCCAATAGCTGATTCGCGTGTGGACGCCTGCGCACCGTCCTACGGATGTCTTGCCGGTGTGTCACGGGTCACCCCGCGTATCCACGATCGCCGGGCATGGGTCGCACCTTGACGCCGGCGGCGGTGAGGAACTGGCGGATCTGGGAGGCGTGCTCGACGAGGTGCAGCGGCATGCCGCCGACAATCACGCCGAACAGCATGCCGTGGTCTCGATGGGCGCTAGGGAGTGGCCGAGCGGCCATCTCCTCGGTGAGGGCGTCAAGGGTCTGGCGCACCTTCCCGCGGCAGTAGTCGACGTAACCGAGGAGTTCGGCCTTGTTGAACATCCGGTTGGGAAAGGCGTAGGTGTTCTCATCAAAGGGCGGGGGTGGTTCCCACGGCTCGAACTCGGCGGTGAGGTCGTAGTCGAGCGTCAGCAGCGCGTGGTATGCCAGGAACCAGGAGGCTGAGCCGTGCAGTCCCCCGTGCGGCGTCGGACCCGTGGGCGCCTCGTCCGGCCACAGGTCCGTCTCCCACAACTCGTCGGGACAGTCCCTCAGCGCCGCCTCCATCAGCCGCAGCGCCTGCTCGAAGTTGCAGGCCATGCTCTGCACAAACGCGTTCGTCACCGTGCCGGTCTAGCCGATTTCGACCGCTCCGAGCGAGAGGCTGGTCGTTCTCGGTTCTTGACCATATGCCCGGGTGCTAAGTCCCGAGCGTCGCCGCTCGGTCAGTGATACCCGAAGTGCTGTGCGACCGCTGCGAACGCCTTCTTCGGCTCCCACGGCAGGTCAGGGTAGGCCGTCCCGTGGCGCCCGTCGGGCAGGGACTTCACCAGCGACATGGAGTCCATGTCCAGGTCGTAGCGGGGGTCGTCGTCCGTGAGTGCCTCGGGGGTCACAAAGGTGGACAGCAGGGCGCCGGCGACACCTGACCGCTCGAGCTCGTCGAGAGTCTCGGCGAGCTGGCTGGCCTGCATGGCTTCGTCGCGTTGGAACGTCCCCTTCAGGCGGGACCGGAAGAGCCGCCCGATTACGGGACGCGTGTGGAGCCACAGTCGGGTGGTGTCGGTGACGCCGAAGCCGAGGGTGCCCGAGCTCTCGGCGCCCCGGTAGGTGCGCATCCCGAACTCGGTGACGATGACGGGCTTGCCCGTGGCCAGGAACGGTTGGAGCATCTCTACGTAGCGGTCCGCGACCCGCGCCTCTCGATAGTGGTCGACGCCCACGTAGTCGAAGGGCTCCCAGTCCACCTGCTCGAAGGGGAGCGCTGCATAGGTGAGCCGGCCGTCGAACACGGCGCGCAACTTGGGCACGAGGACGCCAAGGTACTCGGAGAGCTTCCCGTCTCCGAGCAGGGACGGGTCGGCCTTGAGGGTGTGCAGGCGCTCGGTGATGGTCTCGCCGGCGACGATCGCTGGCATGGAGAGCGTGAGCTCGCCCCCAGCGACCAGGACCAGGCGGCCGGGGTGTGCCGCCGCCAGAGGAGCCGCCGCGGAGGCGGCTGCGACCAGTCGGGACGTCGTCTCCTCCTGTGGGTACTCGAAGAGGGCCGGGGAGAACCAGACCTCGAGTCCAAGGTCGAGCGCGACCTCGGCTACGTCGGTGAGCCGCGTGACTTCGCTGCCGACGATCCGCACTGCGTTGGCGTGCAGGTCGTCCCGGATGATCTCGAGCTCGCGTCGCACCACGGCCATATCGAGTGCTCTCCGGCGGGTCGAGATGGCATAGCCCCGGCCGCGGAACACTGTGCCGGTGTCGTAATGAACCCCTTTGTGTTTCACGTCACCTTGATCCTCGCGCGGGTGAATCATTGATCTGCACTGTCCCAGTTCGCCAGCTCAGTGGCGCGCCAGAACGCCGGAGGATCAGGACGGCGAGTGGCACCCCGAGTCGGCAACTTGTTCTGCGCTTCATCGAGTCCCTCGATGACGGCAGCGCGGGCGTTATCAGCCGCGGCCGCCGGGTGAGGTGTGTCGCGACGGTGAGGCGTCTCGGACGGACGATGAAAGGCCTCGGGCGGACCGCCTGCTTGCGCCGCGACGGCGTCGCGAGGGCTTGATCGGGCTACTGAATGATCTCGATATAGCTCCCCGAGCTCTTGTGCACCGGAGTGCGACCGCCCGGCGTGTACACGGCCCTGATCCGGTAGTTGCCCTGCCGCAGCTTCTCCCGGTCGGTAATGAGCGCTTGCGAGCAGTTGGCGAAAGGGCTGCCACCCCTGAGCGAAACGCTGCCGAGGCTTTTGCCGGTCGTCACATCGGTAAAGGTCATCTTGCCGGTGGGATGGACCGTGGCGACCCGGTCGCATTCCAGGGCCCGCACGTTGAAGGGCGAGCCAGACAGTTCGGGGTTATACGCCCCCGACACGTTGGTGAACGTCGGCGTGTTCGTCGCCAGGGCAGCCGTGGCGGTGGACGCCAGGAATTCTGAGGTCCCGGTGAGAGCGGCCACGACGACGAGTGCCGCCAGGGAGCGGCCTGGATGATGAATCGGTCTGGACCATGGCATAACGCCTCCTCGAGTTCGAATCAGTGGGGCTCGCCTTACAGTACGGCCGCGCCTGAAAAAGCTGAGGTCGGATCTGCAGGCGCCCAGCCGGAGCCGTCCTGGGGACGAGGCAGAGGCCGAGACGAGGGCACCCGTCCCGGCCGCTGGCCTACGACCGGTCGATTAGCACTTGCCGGCGGGTTTGATGACCACCGGCGGACCGTCGTGGCCGTCAATGTCGTCGTACACGCCTGGGTAGGTTTGGAACTCGCCACTGTGGTTGTTGGCGAGGTGCGACTCGTCCAGGGTGAGCCGACCCCACCCGCTGTCTACGACGTAGAAGATGGCGCCGCCTCCCTCCCGCGCTCCGTTGTTGCACATGAGCGTCCCGCCGACGAGAGCGTTGTAGTCCATACCATCGTTGTAGATGGCTCCGCCGCTACCCCCGCCGGAAGTGTCCGGCGCTGCCGGATTCGCGCCCCATCCCACAGCTGTGTTGTCGGTGAAGAGACTATTCAGCACATCCCACTGCACGCTGATGCTGCTCAGAGCGGCTCCATTCGAGCAGCGCCCGCCGATGAAGCTGTCGCTCGTGATGTACACCGGCCGATTCTCGTACTGGGCCAGGGCGCGGATCGCCCCACCGCCGAGGTCAGGTCCGTGGCGGTAGCAGCTGTTGTCGATGAACCTCGAGTTGACCGCCTTGAACTGGCCGCCCTCGGCGTAGATGGCGCCTCCGCCGTCGACACCGCCGTACCAGCACTGCGGCACGTTCTGTGGGCAAGTGGCCTGGTGCGTGCCGCTGAAGCCGTCCTCAAACGTGATGTTCTGAACCACGATCTGGGGGTATGGCTGATTGATGCAGTCATCAGTCGACCACGTGCCGGCGCAAGTGTCGGAGAAGAGTATCCGGCGCTTGTCACCGCCGCTCAGAGTCACAAGGCCACGGCCATCCAACACAACCCGGTGCAGTGTCTTAGGCACGCTGGCGGTGGCGGTCATCAAGATCGTCACCGGCTTCTTGCCGCAATTGAAGGTGATGATCCCGCCCGCCCTGACGGCCGCTTCGACGGCTGCGGACGTGCAACTGGCAGGGCTCCCATGGCCGATCACATGGTTGGGGTGGCTGGTGTTGACTGCCCTCCCCGCGGGTGGCACCGGGAAGTGCCCATCCGGATTGCCAAAGTCCGGAAGAGAACTGGCATGGACCGCCGACCGGAACACGCCGCTCAAGCGCGCCGTTGGGGTGGCGTGCACGTGAGCGCCTGAAGGTACCGTGCTGGCCACGCCTGCTGCGGCCCCCAGTACCGCTCCTGACACGAGCATGACACGGGCGCGAGCAACGCCTCTCATTGTCTCCAACGTAGCAACTCACAGCTCATCAGCCGGACTGCGAGCCGCGACAGCTACAACTCGTGGAGCATCCAGACGTTCGGCTCCCAGTAGGCGCCGATGCCGTCACGAACGCGGAGCGGTGCGAGCCCAGACGGGAAGACGTACTCTCCGTCCTCCGGGAACGTCATCTCCGTCCACCGCTCCCATTCGGCCACCGGGGCCTCGATCTGGAGCGACCGTGGCTCGGACCGCAAGACGGTGGCGCCCAACCGAGCGTGCACCCGCAGCCAAGGGTCGAGTGGCAGCCCGTCCGAACGCTTCCAGGCCGCGTACCGGTCGATCGGGGTGAGCGGGTAACGATCCTTCCAGCTCGGGCGGACGGGAGCCACGAGAGGCGCCAGATCGGCCTTACGGGCAGCGGCTGCCATCGCCTCGATCACGAGGCGACTCAGGCCTCGGCCTTGCTGGTCCGCGGTCACCTCGGCTGCAAGGGCTGAGAGGGCGGTCGGTGGGCGCGGGTCGTCAATGGCGCGTAGTCCGACTGCGTCGATTCCTGCAGGAAGGTCCTCGAGCGATCCGTCCCATCGGAAGGGGATCGTTCTCCCTCGGGCGACGATGCACTCCATGTCGGTGTCGTAAAGGAGCACCTGGAAACGCGCGTGTCGCGGAACGAGCGCTCCAAAGTATCTCCCGGTGTGGTTCCCGTGGTTGTTGTACTCAGGCCATACGCCCTCGAAGAGGGAGCGCGCCCGCTCCCAGAGCTCCGGGCGCTCTTCGGCCGTGAACACGTCGATCGATGACTCGCGTAGCGGAGGAATCGCTTCCATCGGCGACATCTTGCCCTGCGCACGCATACGGCGTCCTCCGTCTTCGGAGCCGTCCCGTCGAGCCCACAATCCCTTCAGTGCGTGTGGCCACCACTTCGAGGGCCGGCGGTGTTCGGTACGCCACACTGTTCGCGCCCTCGCGATGGTGGTGCCCATCGGCCTCGCGGTCGCCGGCACGGCGTCCGTGGCGGTCCACGTCGCACCGGCCGCGGCGGCAGTGCACAGGACAGAGCCGAAGCCTTCCTGCGAGTCGCTGCGCCTCGGGGGTGACATGCCCATCGGCGACTCGCCGGTCGAGGGGTACACGTTGTCCGGTCGAGGGGTACACGTTGTTCTCGTTCGACTGTCGTGGCCTGAGCAGACTCGACGTGGAAGGCAACGCCATCGAGGTGGAACTGAAGGACATCTCCCCCGGGATCCCGGCGAGCTTCGTGCTCGTTCGGCCAACCGGCGCGGTCATCAGGACCGCCGCAGTGGCGCAGCCGCGCACCCGAGGGGTGTGGACCTACGTCATCCCCTATTACGACCTCGCTGCCAGCACCTTCGAGCTCAGCTGGGTGAAGACCGTCGGCGGTGTTCCCTGACAGGGTCTTCAGGTCTCCTCGTGCAAGCTGTTCTTCGTCACCCACCTCTTGCTGAACCGCCATGGGAAGATCGAGGTGCTCGACGCCGGCGCCCCTCATGCGGGCTGCCATAAGTTCTTCGGCTCGAACGACCAGTACGACATCGAATACACGGCCGTAACGGACGCCCAGGCGAGGCTGATGGACCTGATGGGGACCGGGGAGCTGGAGCGGATCGCGGAGCGCCGCGCCCAGCTGGTCGATGCCAGCAAGGAGCTTCACCTGGCGCTGATCGGCCTCGAGAAACTCACGGTCCCACCGACGAACTAGCGAAGTTCCACGGCGTGATCATCGACCTCGGTGCGCCGATCAAGCAGGTGAACGAGGCAGACGCCCACGCGTCGAACCTTCCCGCTGTAGAGCGCAGTGTGAAGGTCGCAGAAAAGGATCTGCGGCCCGTCGACCAAGTCATGTAGCTCGTTGACACGCCGGCCGCACGGCGCCGTCCGCACGGTATCGGGCTGACCGCGACCCGCCTTGGCACCTCATGTAGCGCTGTCACGTTAGGCCGGCTAGAGCCAAAGTCCCGTTTCGAGGCGACAAGCTGGTCGGCGTCCCCCGGAGCGCTGCGTGGACCGGCCGACATCATCCGAGGCAAGCCGGCGTCGGCGTCGAGGCCCGCACGACCCTTCGCAAAGCTGGCATCGGGAATGTATAGTGAGCCGCTACACAAGACAGAGAGATTCAATCTGTCTCAATGCCTCGTGAGAGGCCGACCCGGGGGTATGCAAATGGCAATGGGCCTCGATCTCGCGTATCTGGAGCGGGCCGCCAGGGGGGAGTTCGACCTCGGCTGGCTCCGACATTGGGACTCCGAATGGGGCGTGCGCGCCACGCCCAGCAAGACCGGCCTGACCATGCGCGACATCGCCATCGGCAGCTACGGCGATATCCCCGACCACGCTCCTCGGCGCACGATGGCGCCGCGGGGCTCGGACGTCGATCCCGACGTCCCCGACCTCGGCTACACGCTGAACGACAAGGCGGACGTCTGGGCGGACAACGTGCTCGACCTGTACGAGGAAGCCGTCAGTCGTCAGTGGAGTGCCACGAGGGACATACCCTGGAGCGAGCTGCCCGAGCTCGAGCCCGACCTCGAACACGCTATGTGCCAGCTTGCGACGGTGCTGTCGGAAGTCGAGATGGTGGCAGCGGATTTCCCCGCCAAATGGCTGTGGCGCATCAACCACGATTTCGTCGAGGCAAAGATGTTCCTCTGCACCCAGATCATGGACGAGGCCCGGCACACCGAGGTCTTCCGCAAGCGTGCGCTCGCCAATGGCGGGGGTCTCGGCCGCGCCTCGGCCGTCGTCGAGCGCTTCCTGCAGCTCATCCTCGACGCCGATAGCTACGACGAGGGTTCCGCTCTCATGCACCTGCTCGGCGAGGGCATCGTGCTGTCGCTGTTTCGAGCTGGCGAGTTCCTCTCGCCGTCGGCCGTCGAGAAGAAGATCTTCCGTCTCTGCATGCAGGACGAGGCACGCCACGTCGCCTACGGCACGATGCACCTGCGTTACCGCCTGCAGCGCGACCCCTCCCTGGCCGCTGACTACCACGCCTACCTCGACAAAGGCGAGGAGATCATCGCCATGATCTTCGCGACGCCCGAGATCGCTGAGCCGACCGCCATTCTTGCGGCTGGCGGCGTGGAACAGGCGGCCGAGCTCGGCACGGCTGCCGGCGACATCATGCGCCATCAGATCATCGGTGAATACCTCCGGCGTTGTCAGCACGCCGGTCTCGATCGGCGCGGCAGGCTGCACCTGCCGGCCGTCCTCATCGAGGGGGTTCCCGGGGCGATGGTGGAGACAGCAGCGTGACCGCCATCGATGAGGCCTTTCCCTCTGACGCCTGGTTCTCCGAGCTCGTGGCGCGGGCGCTTGCCGACCGCTCGGCGCTGGAGCGCCTCGGGATCGCCGAGCTCCGCCTCGGCATCGAGATCACCGAGGACGGGAACGGACCCCGCCTCTTCGGGATCGTCCTCGACGGCTACGACATCGAGTCCCTCGGAGAGCTGGCCGACAGCGAGCTGGGCGCCGCCGCCACGGTGAGCGGCCCCCTCGAGGCCTGGCGTGAGATGGTCGCCTCGATCGAGGAGCACGGGCAAGCCGACACAGCCCACACACTCAACACGTTGTCGATCGCCGGGGTTCCCTTCACCCTCCGCTCGGCCGACAGCATGGGCTACGACAAGTTCTTCCGGTACATGGGAACGCTGCAGGCCCTCTTCGACGGCGCCGGATCGCCGGCGTCGCCGGCTGTCGTCGACTAAGGCGATGGCGCTTCGCGTCGATGAGACCGAGTGCCTCGGGTGCGGTGCCTGCGAGTCCGCTTGCCCACCCGGCGCCATCAGCCAGACAGACGGCTTCCCGGTGGCTTACGAGGTCGACCCACTGGCGTGCAACGACTGCAACCGATGCGTCCCTGTCTGCCCGGTGGAAGGCCTCGTGCCCGACGAGCTCTGGGCGGTCTGCCACGGGCGCGGGTGCCCGCTGTCCTCCCGGCGGTACGAGGGTTGGGAATGCAGCGAGGGGCGGGAGCACTGCGGGATCTGCGGATCGATGCTGTGGCGCTCGCCCGGGGGCGAGTGGGCCTGTAACGCCTGTCGCGGCGCCGCCCCTGGGTCGGCCCACACGGCTAGCTGCCCAAAGGTCCGCCGGGCGACGCGTCGCGCCGCCGTCGCCTGACGCGGTGTAGAAGCCGAGCTCCTGCCGGCGGCCCTGCGACTCGCCGCAGGTCAGCGACTTGTCGACGGTGGTCCGAGCACGGTCTCGGTACCCCCGCTCGAGAGTCCGGCGTCGTGCGAGGGAGCCACTCGCGCCGGCAACCGCGTCGCCAGCACGAGTCCGGCGCACCCGGCGACGGCGAGGGCGACGATCGCCAGGGTGGGGCTGCTCATGAGGCCCTGCACCGTGAGGGCGAGGACGACTCCGCCGAGGTTTCCCGCGAGCATGAGGAAGCCGACGGCACCCCCTTGCCGTTCAGGCCCGGCGTGCAGCTCCGACCAGTCGAGTGTGACCGGCAGGCTCGTCATCAACACGAAACCTTCCACGAACAGGCAGACCGCCACCCAGGCGACCCCATGACGCGCCGCGATGACGAGGAAGCACAACCCTGACAGGCCGGTGGCCACCAGCAGCATCGCCCTGCGGCGGTTTCTCGCCGCGATGACGGGAGGCAGGATGGCCGCACCGAGGATGCCAGCGAACGTCATGAGGGCGACGAGGTTGCCGGCTGTTGAGCCCTCGTGAAAGTGATCGAGGATCGTCTCCAGCCAGGTGGCGACCGCGTTGTAGATGCCCATGCCGACGAAGAGCAAGCCGGCGAGCACCCACATGAAGCGGTCGCGCCGCAGCCACCCGAGCGCCACCGAGGTGGACGGGTTGTCGGGGTAGGCCGGCGGTGTGCGCAGCGCCAACAGCACCCAGACGGCGGCAACCACGGCGGGCACCGCTTGCACGACAAGGAGGAGCCGCAGCCCACCGGCGTCGAGCAACGGGCCGCCCATGAGCACGGCTGCGAGAATGCCGAGAAACAGCGAGACGCTCCCGAGGGAGATCGCCGTCGCCCGTTCACCTGGTGGGAAGTGCTGAGCAGCGATCTTCGTGATGGCGTTCAGCACGAGCGGCTGCCCGGCGGCGATCACGATCTGCCCGGCGAGTTGCACGGCGAACGAGTCGGGCACCGTCAGGCGGATGAGGGCCCCGGCTGCGGTGAGGGCGGCGCCGGTCGTCAGCGCACGCCGGAAGGAACCATCGAGCCAGCGCCCCGTTGGCAACCCGAGCACGATGTAGACGAAGGGGAAGATGACGGCGAGGTCCCCCGTTGCGCCGCTCGAGACGTGCATGAGGCGTGCCGTCTGAGTCGTGATGGGGGCGAAGGTCAGCCAGAGCAGCTGGGTGCTGGCGGCGAGAAGGCCGTAGCCGGCGAGTACCAGCCAGCGGTTCATGCGGAACATCGGCTGGGAGCGAAGGTCGAGGTCGTCCAAGACTCCTCCTAACAGCGCGCACGCAGGAACTGACTATCGAGCGTACGTTTCCGCCGTCGGATCGGTCAGAGACGAAAGGTGAGTCGCGATGGGTCCAACGACTCTATTCCGGGCCGCTGCGCCGACTCAGGAGCCGATGCCCTCGAGGCTCGAGGTGATGACGGCCCCGATCTGCCCGACCTCGAGGAGGAAGCCGTCATGGCCCGAGAAGGACTCGATGACGGTCACCTGAGGCGACCCGGGAAGCAGGCGGGCGAGCTCCCGTTGCAGCTCGAGGGGGTACAAGCGGTCGGAGGCGATGCCGGCGACGCTCACCGCGGCGCGGACGCCGGACAGGGCGCGGGCGGCGCCGTCGCGGCCGCGACCGACGTCGTGGTGGTTCATCGCCTCGCTCAGCACGACGTAGGAGTTCGGGTCGAACCGCCGGGCGAGCTTGTCGCCGTGATGGTCCAGGTAGGACTCGATGGCGTACCGCCCGCCGTCGAGCACGTCCTCTGCTTCCTGGGGTTGGCGGCCGAAGCGGTACTCGAGCTCGTGGGCGGTGCGGTAACTGAGGTGACCGATGCCTCGGGCGAGGGCGAGCCCGCTGACCGGCCGGTCGTCGAGACCGTAGTAGTCACCCCCCTTGAAGGCGGGGTCGGAGCGGATCGCCCGAATTTGCAGCGCGCTGAGGGCTATCTGGTCGGCGGTGGCGGCGGCGCCGACGGAGAGCACGACGGCCCGACGGACACGATCGGGATACATGACGCACCATTCGAGCGCCCGCATGCCGCCCATCGAGCCGCCGATGACCCCCGCCCAGGCGTCGATGGCGAGGTGGTCGGCCAACTGCGCCTCGACCGCCACTTGGTCGCGGATCGTGATGACCGGGAAGCGGGACCCGTACGGGGCCCCATCCGGCGCCGGCGAGCCCGGGCCGGTCGTTCCCTGGCAGCCGCCGAGGACGTTCGGGCAGACGACGAAGTACCGGTTCGTGTCGATCGGCTCGCCCGGCCCGATCAGCCGGTCCCACCAACCTGCGGTCGGGTGGCCGGGGCCGGCGTCGCCGGCGGCGTGAGAGTCCCCCGTCAGGGCATGCAGCACCAGGACGGCGTTGCTCTTCTCGGCGTTCAGCTCCCCCCAGGTCTCATAGGCGACGACGACCTCTGGAAGGGAGCCTCCGTTTTTGAGATCGAGGCCGGCGTCGCTGAACACGTGGGCGAACTGGCGCCCCCCGGGGTCATCACCGGGAAGCCACAAGCCCGGAAAGGGTCGGCGGAGAGAAATGGGCGTGCAGACCGGCGTCGTCACGCTCCCTTGGCGGCTCGGAAGCCCGCCTCGAGGTCGGCCAGGATGTCCTCGATCGATTCCAGACCCACGCACAAGCGCACGAGGTCGGGCGTCACCCCCGTGCTCACCTGCTCGGCCTCGCTCAGCTGTGAGTGCGTCGTGGAGGCAGGGTGGATGGCGAGGCTGCGCACGTCGCCCACGTTCGCCAGGTGGCTGAACAGCTCGAGCCCCTCGATGAAACGCCGGCCGGCGTCGGCTCCGCCCTCGATCCCGAAGGCGAGGATGGCACCGCCGCCACGCGGGAGGTAGCGCTGCTGGCGGGCGTGCCACGGGCTCGACTCGAGACCCGGGTAGGCGACCCAGGCAACTTCGTCGCGGGCCTCCAGCCACCGCGCTACGGCGGTGGCGTTCTGCACGTGCCGCTCCATGCGCAGGCTCAGGGTCTCGAGTCCCTGCAGGAAGAGGAAGGAGTTCAGGGGGGCGATCGCCGGTCCCGTGTCCCGCAGGTACTGGAGGCGGGCCTTGAGCACGAAGCGAGCCGGGAAGAGGGCTTCCGGGAGCTGGCCGAAGACGAGGCCGTGGTAGCTCGGATCCGGCTCCGTGAAGCCTGGGAAGCGCCCGCTGCCCTCGTAGTCGAACGTGCCGCCGTCGACGATGACGCCTCCGATGGAGGTGCCGTGCCCCCCGATGAACTTCGTGGCCGAGTGCACGACGATGTCCGCCCCGTACTGAAGCGGTTGTGCCAGGTACGGCGTCGCCACCGTGTTGTCGACGACGAGGGGGATGCCGGACGCGTGGGCGACGGCCGAGACGCCTTCGAAGTCGAGGACGTCGCCCTTCGGGTTGCCGAGGGTTTCGGCGAAAAAGGCCTTGGTGTTCGGGCGAACGGCGCCTCGCCACCGCTCGAGGTCGTCGGGGTCGTCGACGAAGGTGACGTCGATCCCGAGCTTCGGCAGGGTGTAGTGAAGCAGGTTGTACGTGCCGCCGTAGAGCGAGGCGGAGGAGACGACGTGGCCGCCGTTCTCAGCCAGGTTGAGCAGAGTCACCGTCTCGGCTGCCTGGCCGCTGGCGACGGCGAGGGAGGCGACCCCGCCTTCGAGGGCTGCCATCCGCTCCTCGAACACCGCCTGGGTGGGGTTCATGATGCGGGTATAGATGTTCCCGAGCTCGGCCAGTCCGAAGAGGGCGGCAGCGTGCGCCGTGTCCCGGAACGTGTAGCTGGTCGTCTGATAGATCGGAACCGCTCGCGCCCCCGTGGTCGGGTCCGGCACGGCACCGGAGTGGATCTGACGCGTCTCGAAGCCCCAGTCGGGCATCACTGGCTCCTTGCTCGGCCCCGAGCGGACCTGATCGACGGACGGTGAGTTCGTATTGTCCATAAAGCCGACGGTATTCGTCAAGTTTCCGAACCACCACCGACCGGGCGTCACCCACGATGGCCGGGCGCCCGGCATCATGAAGTCGTGAGCGAGCTCGACATCTACCACTCGAAGCGTGACGCCACCCGCACCCCCGAGCCCATGGGGGACAGCGGCACGTCGGCCGCCGCCCCGGCCGGCCGCGAGCGAGGCGCCCCCCGAGGTCCGAGCTTCGTCATCCAGGAGCACCACGCCAGCTCGCTGCACTGGGACTTCCGGCTTGAACACGACGGCGTGCTCGTGTCATGGGCCGTACCGAAGGGGCTCCCGCTCGACCCGTCCGCCAACCATCTCGCCGTCCACGTGGAGGATCATCCATTGGAGTACGGCGTCTTCGAGGGGACGATCCCGGAAGGCGAGTACGGCGGTGGCGTCGTCACGATCTGGGATCAGGGCACCTACGAGGAGGAGAAGTGGTCCGACCGTGAGGTCAAGATCGTTCTCCACGGGCGACGAGCCACAGGTCGCTACGTGCTGTTCGCCACGAAGGGGCGCAACTGGATGATCCACCGCATGGACGACCGCCCATCGGGTTGGGAGCCGTTGCCGTCGCTCGTGGCGCCGATGCTCGCCGTCGCCGGCGACCTGCCGGCCGGCGAGGGCTGGTCTTACGAGTTCAAGTGGGACGGCGTCCGCGCCGTGGCGTACGTCGAGGGCGGGCGGGCGCGCTTCCTGAGCCGAAACGGCAACGACCTCAGCGCCTCCTTTCCCGAGCTGCGCCCCCTCGGCGAGGTGCTCGGGGCGCGTCAGGCCATCCTCGATGGGGAGATCGTCGCATTCGACACGACCGGGCGTCCGAGCTTCCAACTGCTGCAGTCGCGTCTCCACACCGCCGTCGGCGGTCGATCGCGGCGGCGGGGTGGCGACCAGCCGGTGGGTGGCGGGGCAGTCGTCCCGGTCGTCTACGTGGTGTTCGACGTCCTCCACCTCGACGGCGTCTCCCGGCTCGGCGAGCCGTACTCGAGTCGGCGAGCACTCCTCGAGACCCTCGGGCTTGCCAAGGGGGCGAACTGGACGCTCAGCCCGAGCTTTCCCGGGCCTGGGAGCGACGTGCTGGCTGCCAGCTCGAAGCAAGGCCTCGAAGGCGTCGTCGCCAAGCGGACGGACTCGACCTACCAAGCGGGCAGTCGCTCACCGGCCTGGCGCAAGGTGAAGAACTTCCGCACCCAGGAAGTCCTCATCGGCGGCTACACCCCGGGCGAAGGACGCCGAGGCGACTCCATCGGATCGCTCCTCCTCGGCATCCCCACGCGCGAGGGTGGGCTGGATTACGTGGGCCAGGTCGGAACGGGTTTCTCGGAGCGGGTGCTGCGCCAGTTGGGCGAGATGCTGGGCGGGCGGGCTGTCGACGCCTCCCCGTTCTCCAACAAGGTCCCGGCCAACTATGCGAGGAAGGCCACCTGGGTGCGGCCCGATCTCGTCGGCGAGGTCTCCTTCGCCGAATGGACGGCGGAGGGTCGCATGCGGCACCCCTCCTGGCGGGGCTTGCGGGAGGACAAAGCTCCTCAGGATGTCGTCCGGGAGCCGTAGGGGCGGTCCGCCGGGGACAAGAACGTCACCTACGAACTATCGTGTCCCGCCGTGGCACTTGCCCGTCTCGGATCGATCTCTCTCGACTGCGGCGACCCCTCGTCGCTCGCCTCGTTCTGGGCTGAGATCCTCGGCGGAGAGGTGGCGTTCACGAGCGACGACTTCGTGGCGGTGAAGACCGACCGGGGATGGATCTCGGCAGTCCGAGTGCCGGGATACCACGCACCCACCTGGCCCGTCGATACCGTCCCGAAGCAGATCCACCTCGACCTTGCGGTGGACAACCTCGACGAAGCCGAGGCGGAGGCGGTGCGCCTGGGCGCCCACCGACCCGAGGAGCAACCGGCACCGGATCGTTGGCGCGTGCTGCTCGATCCAGCCGGACACCCCTTCTGCCTGTCCACACAGATCCCGGAGTGATCTCCCGGCAGCCGGCCGGTTAGCCGGCGCGCCCTTGAGGTGCTGGTGGGGCCAGAACCACTTGCGTGCATCGGATACGGGTGCTATCGACTCATGACTGCAAAGAGGAGGTGTACCCATGGACATCCTGATGACGGCGAGCGACGGACTGCCACGCGTCAACGAGGAGGGCGAGCCGGAGTCCGAGCAGGATTGGGAGGGCATCCGCCGCATCGCCACCGGTGAATCCGAGAGCGGCCGAATCCTCGTGCGCTCCAGCATGTCGCGGGAACAAGCAGCAGAGATGATCCTCGCCCACGACAACCCGAATCACCCCTTGCACGACCGTCACGTCGCTTCTCTCGCTGCTGCCAACGGTGCCCACTCGGCCAGCCTCGCCATGGGCGCCACCAACCACGAGGCGTGGTGTGAATGGCGCAATGCCTACAACGCCACCTGGCGGGCGCGCGAGACGAGCTTTCCCGCCCCGAAGCCCGAGTTCCCCATGCCGACCGAAGAGGGCGATCAGCGCCGCGTCGTCATGGTCGTCTGAGATCGACGGCGGCGCCCACCGGTAGGAACAGGCGTTTCCGGCCGGTAGCTTTCCCACCATGCCCGCCGGTCGATCGAGTCTCGCGAGCCTGCAACGCAGCGTGCTCGACAACGGGCTGCGCGTCATCGTCGCACCCGACCGCTCGAGCCCGCTCGTCGGTGTGGCGGTGATCTACGACGTCGGCTTCCGCTCGGAGCCGGAGGGGCGAACCGGGTTCGCCCACCTGTTCGAGCACCTCATGTTCCAGGGGTCGGCCAACGTCTCCAAGATCGAGCACGTCCAGCTCGTGCAGAGCGCCGGAGGGCAGGTCAACGGGCACACGATGCCTGACCTGACCGCCTACTACGAGGCTCTGCCCGCCGGTGAGCTCGAGCTGGCGCTCTGGCTGGAGGCCGACCGTATGGGCTCGCTCGCCCTCACCGAAGAAAACCTGCGCAACCAGGTAGCGGTCGTCGAGGAGGAGATCAAGGTCAACGTCCTCAACCGACCATACGGCGGGTTTCCGTGGATCCCCTTGCCGGCTCTCGCCTTCACGACCTATCCGAACGCTCACAACGGTTACGGCGATTTCGCCCACCTCGAGGACGCCACGCTCGAAGACGCCGCCGAGTTCCGAGCTCAGTACTACGCGCCGACGAACGCCGTGCTCGTCGTGTGCGGGGACTGCGACCCTGACGAAGTCTTGGCGGCAGCCGACCGCCATTTCGGCGGCATCGCCGGCGGGCCGGTGCCACCGCACGGCCCCTACCCGGAGCCGAGACCGTCGGCGGAGTTGCGCGGCGCCATCGAGGACCGGCTTGCCCCGCAAGCCGCCTTCGCCGTCGGTTACCGCTCGCCCGACCCAGTGAACCAACTCGAGGAGTACGCCGCCTACGCAGCTCTCGCCAGCGTGCTCAGCGACGGTGACGCCAGCCGCCTGCGCCGGAGGCTCGTCTACGAAGACCGTTCCGTCACCGACGTCGGCTGCATCCTCGGAACCTTCGGGATGGACACGTTCTACATGCGGGATCCGGTGCTGTTCCAGATTGTCGTGTTTCACCCCGGTGTGGCCACGACCGACGAGCTGCAGGACGTCATCGACAACGAGCTCGAGCGTCTGGCGGGCGACGGCCCATCCCCTGAGGAGCTGGCTCGCGTGGCCGCCGGTCTTGCAGCCTCGCACTGGCGCTCGGTCGACCCCGTGCTCGAGCGGACCCTGAGCCTCGCCTCCGTCGCCACCATTCACGGGCGTGCCGAGCTCGTCGCCGAGCTGCCGGATCTCCTGGCCGCCGTCGAGCCTGCGGCGATCGCCGCCGCCGCCGTCGATCTGTTGAACCAACACCGTGCGCTCCTCGAGCTGGTACCGGGTGGCGAGACGTGAGTCGTCCCGCTCCCGGTCGGTTGCGGTTGCCGAAGGCACCCGCTGTTCTCGAGGAGGAGCTGGCCGGCGGGCTGCGGGCCATCGCCGTTCGCCGGCGGGCGGTACCGCTCGTCGAGGTGCGCCTCGTGTTCGCCATGGCTGCCGAGAACATCACGAAGGCTGCCGGGCCGACCGTGCTTGCCGAGTCCGTCCTGGCGGGGACCGATCGGCGCAACCGCAGGGAGCTGGCCGAGGCGGTCGAACGTCTCGGCGGTCGCCTCGGGGCGAGCCACGGTGAGGACCGTTTCGTGTTGGCGGCCTCCGTGCTCGCCGGCAATCTCGACAAGCTGCTCGAGATCCTGGCCGAGGTGCTGCACGGTGCCAGCTACCCGCGCGCCGAGGTGAGCGCCGACCGTGAACGCCTCGCCAACGAGACGCTCATCGCCCTCAGCCAGCCCGAGGTCATCGCAGACGAGGCGTTACGGCGGCGGCTCTACCCCGGTCACCCCTATGCGGCCGGTATCCCTCGTCCGAGCGCTCTTCGCAAGGTGGGAGCAGGGAACCTTCGCGCCCTCCACCGTGGGTTGCTCAACCCGCGCGCCGGCCGGCTCGTCCTTGTCGGCGACATCGACACCCGACGCGCCATAGGGCGTGCCTCGGACATCCTGGCGCCCTGGCTCGCCTCCGCCCAGCGGGTCGATGTCCGGCTGCCTCCTCCCGCCGGAGCTCGGCCGGGCCCGATCTCGCTCGTGGCGCGCCCGGGAAGCGTCCAGAGCAACATCCGCCTCGGGCGCAGCGCCCCGAGCCGATCCGATCCCGACTGGCCGGCCGCCGCTCTCGCCAATCTCGTCTTCGGCGGGCTGTTCGCATCGCGGCTCGTCGAGAACCTGCGCGAGCGGCACGGCTACACCTACTCGCCGGGGAGCGCCATCCGACACGGTCGGGCCGCCTCTTCGCTCGTCGTCGAGGCGGACGTCGCCACCCTGGCGACGGCGGCCGCCCTCGTCGAGACGCGTTACGAGCTCGGGCGCATGGCTGTGACCGGTGTGAGCGACGGCGAGTTCGACTCCGCCCGCCGTTATGCCGTCGGAACGTTCTCGTTTCTCACGGCGACGCAGTCAGGCCTGGCCGACACGCTGGCGACCCTCTCGCTTGCCGGCGTCGGACCCGGCTACCTGACGAGCTATCCGGCTGCGGTCGCCAGGACGACGAAAGCAGAGGTCGAAGCGGCGGCGCGGCACTACTTCGCGCCAGCCACGCTGCTCACCGTCATTGTCGGGGATGCCGACGACGTCGCCGGCCCTCTCTCGGCGATCGATGGCGTCACGGTGAGCTCGTCATGAAGGCGGCCTAGCCGAACGACACCGCGCCCGATCCGGTCACCTGAGCGCAAGGCGGACGGGTCAGAGCGGGCTTCGCCTCCACAGGTAGTCATCTCGCCCGCGAAACTCTCGATAGCCGGCGCGCCGGAACGCCGCCCGCATCGGCGTGTTTGCGCGATCGGCATCGGCCACGATGCGGTCGGCACCCCCACCAGCTGTGGCGAGCCACGATCTCCCCGGACGGGCCGAGGGCCATCCAGGACCACTCGGGACGCGTGGAACCGACGGCGAGCGAGCGAGCTGGGCTGCCAGGTCTCCCGCGTCATCGGTACCGGCGCAGAACGAGGCGATGTCGGTGTCGTGCAGCGTCTTGAACGCGAGGGCCATGTGCCGGCAGTTCTCAGAAGGAGAGCCTGGCCTCGAGGGAGGCGAGAGCCTCGTCCAACAAGGCGAAGAGGTCACTGCCGGGATGGTCCACCCAGTAGAGCTCTGCTGACATCATCACACCCAGAAAAGCCCCCGTCAGGGTATACACCCCGAAGTCGTCAACGGGCCGACCGAGCCGCTCGGCGGCGAGCTCGGTGACCTGGCGGATGGTCTGGGCGAATTGGTCGAACATCCCGGCACGAAGGTCCGGCACGGCGAGCGCCAGATCAGCTCGTTCCCGCATGTCGGCGAGCTCCTCGTCCGTCAGCCCCCCGAAGACGGCACGGAGGGCACCACGAATGGCCTGGATCGGGCTCTTGTCCGCTGGCTGGGCGCGGAAGGCCTCGATGATGAAGGGGTCGTAGTCGTCGGTGAGGACGAGGTCTTCCTTGGCGCGGAAGTAACGGAAGAACGTGGAGGGCGATATCTCGACGGCCTCGGCGATCTGTTCGACGGTGGTGGCTTCGTAGCCCTGCTGGCGAAAGAGCCGGATCGCCTCGTGTTGGATGGCGGCGCGGGTCTTGGCCTTCTTGCGCTCTCTCAGGCCACCGGTCGATCCGGCTTCAGGCGGCAACTCGCTCACCCCCCGACGCTTCCTCTTCCACTTCGGCAGGGGCGTGGGCGTGGGATGGCAGGAAGAGCAAGGAGAGGACGAGCCCCAGGAGAGCGAAGCCCATGGACACGTGAAGGGCGACGTCGGCTCCGTGGACGAAGGCGGCGCGCACGGAGGTGAGCAGCGTCGTCGAGCCAAGGGCGTGGGCGACGGCGATCCCTCCGAACACACTCTGGCGTGCCGCATGGGCAGCCGACGGCGGCAGCCCTGACAGGTGGAGCCGACTCACGTACGCCGAGATGAGGGCGCTTCCCAAGATGGCGGTGCCGAGCGGGGCGCCCGTGTTCTTGAGTGCCTGGAGGACGCCCGATCCCACGCCGGCCCGATCCTTGGAAAGCTCGGCCAGGGCCGCAGAGGCGGCCGTGGCCATCGTGAGTCCCGTGCCGATGCCGGCGATCGCCATCCAGAGCGCGACGAAGGCTTCGCCTGAGGACAGCGTGGCGGTAGCCCCGATGGCGAGGCCGATGCTGAGCACGATGAATCCCGCCGCTACGGCGAACTTGGCTCCGATCGCCTTGGCGACGCGCGCCGCAGGGAGCAGCCCCAGCATCATCCCGCCCACTGCCGGTAGCAAGCGGACACCTGATCCCTCTGGGCTGGTGCCCATGACGCCCTGGAAGTACTGAGGCATCGTGAAGAGGAGGCCGATCAAGGCGAGCGTCAGCACGGCGAAGACGATGACGCCCCAGGTGAACGAGGGGGAGCGAAAGAGGCTGAGGTCGACGAGCGGCTGGCCGCCTGGGCGCTCCTCGAGGAGGTGCTCCCAGGCGAAGAACGCCACGATGACGGCGAGCCCGCCGACAAGGGGAGCGAGCGCCCCGGTCGAGCCCCAGCCGTGCTGTCCAGCCTCGATGAGCCCGTAGGTGACTGCGACGAGACCCGCACTCGAGCTCGCGATCCCCACGATGTCGATGCCCGGGCGGACTGCAGAGGCGGACTCCGGAACGAGGGCGAGTACGGCGATGAAGCCGAGGATGGCGACCGGAACGTTCATCAGGAACACCCATCCCCACCAGTAGTGCGAGAGCAGCCAACCGCCCAGGATCGGACCGATCGGGAAGGCGAACATGTTGGCAGCCGCCCAGATACCGACAGCCCTCGGGCGCTCCTCCTCGGAGAACAGCACGGCGAGGGCCGAGACTGCCATGACGACGAGTCCCGCCCCGGCGAAGCCCAGAACGACGCGAGCCGCGATGAACTCGGCCGCCGTGCGGGAAAAAGCGCAGGCAAGCGAACCGGCGGCGAAGAGAGCGAGCGAGGAGAGCATGACCTTCTTGCGGCCATAGCGGTCGCCGAGCAGCCCCGCCGGCAGCATGGCGGCGGCGAGGACGAGGGCGTAACCCGACGAGAACCACTGCAGGTCGGACTCGGGTGCCTTGAAGATGCCTGCGAGGGTCGGGAGAGCGACGCTGAGAACCGTCAAGTCCATCCCGACGGCGAGGACGGACAGCATGACGCCACCGAGCGCCCACCACCTGCGTCCTCCCGTTGAAGTCATCGCCACGGCGATTCACCTCCTTCCGGAGGGCACTCGCCCTCGAGGATTCTGACACTTCATTCTAAATGAGAGTGTCTCTCAAAGAATAGGGACTTCCGACTCTACTGGGTGACGCCCGCTCGTCGTGGCGGCGCGAGACCTTCCGCTCCCACCCGGGCGCGTGGTGAACTCTGGCTACGGCGCCGCCCAGGGTGGAGGATGGGCGAACACCACGATTCCGGGAGGATTGATCGATGCCGTTGCACACCCACGAGGACGGTGCCTCCTCGGTCGCTCACCTGAGCTTCCGCCCGCAATTCGGCCTCGAGCTCGAGGACGACGTGCCGATGCTGCGCCTGCCGGATGCCGGGATGTCGCCGGCGACGGCCTACCAGATCATCCACGACGAGCTCATGCTCGATGGCAACGCCCGCCTCAACCTTGCCACCTTCGTGACGACATGGATGGAGCCCGAGGCGGAGCGCCTCATGTCGGAGTGCTCGCCGAAGAACATGATCGACAAGGACGAGTACCCCCAGACTGCCGAGATCGAGCGGCGCTGCGTCAACATGCTGGCCCGGCTGTGGAACGCCCCCGGCGACGGCGACGCCACCGGGTGCTCGACAACTGGCTCGAGCGAGGCCTGCATGCTCGGTGGTCTCGCCCTCAAGTGGCGCTGGCGGGAACGGCGGCGGGCCGCCGGTCTGTCGAGCGACCGCCCGAATCTCGTCATGGGAACGAACGTGCAGGTCTGCTGGGAGAAGTTCTGCCGCTACTTCGACGTCGAGCCTCGCCTCGTGCCGGTCGGCCCGAAGGTGCCCCACCTCACGGCGAAGGCGGCCGTGGCGGCGTGCGACGAGAACACCATCGGCGTCGTCGCAATCCTCGGCTCGACGTACGACGGTGCTTACGAGCCCGTTGCCGAGATCGCCAAAGCACTGGACAAGCTCGCCACTCGCGGCGGTCCGGACGTGCACATCCACGTCGACGGCGCCAGCGGGGCGATGGTGGCTCCCTTCATCGACCGCAAGCTCCTCTGGGACTTTCGTCTCCCCCGCGTGCAGTCGATCAACACCTCCGGCCACAAGTACGGTCTCGTGTACCCCGGCGTCGGCTGGATCATCTGGCGGGACAACGACGCTCTTCCGGAGGATCTCGTCTTCAAGGTCGACTACCTCGGTGGCGAGATGCCCACGTTCGCCCTCAACTTCTCTCGGCCCGGCGCTCAGGTCGTCGCCCAGTACTTCAACTTCCTCCGCCTCGGCATCGAGGGCTACACCCAGGTGCAACAGGCTTGTAGCAACACGGCGAAATGGCTCGCTGCCGAGATCGCCAAGCTCGGCCCTTACCAGCTGATCTCAAAAGGCGAGGAGCTGCCCGTCTTTGCCTTCCGAACGCGTGCGGAGACGGTCTTCTCCGTCTACGACGTGTCGGCTGCGCTGCGCTCCCACGGCTGGCTCGTGCCCGCCTATCCGATGCCGGAAGGTATGGAGGACATCTCCGTGCTCCGCATCGTCGTTCGCAACGGGCTGAGCCGCGACCTCGCTCGCATGCTCTTGAGCGATCTCCGCCAGGTGAGCGAGCGCCTCTCACAGGTAGCCTCCCACATGGAGCCGGCGGCGGCGGTCGCCCTCGAGAAGGAGGCCCGGAAGAAGGCACGTACCGGCTTCCACCATTGAGAGAGGGCTCCCGCCTGATGCCAGGGCAGTCGGCGGATCATCCCGTGAAACCGGCTACTCCTCGGTATCGACCGACACCTGGGCGACGGCGGCCACGGACTGACCCTCGTCAAGGTTCATGACCCGTACGCCGGTGGCGTCACGGCCCTGAGCCGGGATGTCCCGCACGGCGGTGCGGATGACGACGCCGCCGGAGGCGACGATGAGGATCTCGTCGTCGAGCGACGCCATGAGGGCGGCCACCACTGAGCCACGACGCTGGGTGAGGCGGATTCCCCGCACGCCTTGGCCGCCGCGCGCCTGGCGATGGAAGTGATCGAGCTTGGTCCGTTTGCCGAACCCGGCATCGGTTACGACGAGCAGATCGACGCCTTCGCCGGCGACGTCGCAGGACACGAGCTCGTCTCCGGCTCGCAGGCGCATACCGCGCACGCCGGCAGCTGAGCGCCCCATCGGCCGGGCCTCGGCCTCGTTGAAGCGAATCGCCATGCCCGCCTTGCTCACGAAGAGGAGGTCGTCCTCGCCGGAGGTGCGGATGACGCGCACGAGCTCGTCGCCCGGATGCAGGTTGATGGCGATGAATCCCTCACGCCGCGACTTGTCGTACTCGCTTATGGCCGTCTTCTTGACTTGGCCCGACCGCGTGGCGAACAGGAGAAAGGTCTCGTCCTCGAAACCCTTGGCATCGATGACAGCTTGGATGGCCTCGTCCGGCTCGAGCGGCAGGAGGTTCACCGCCGGCGTGCCGCGGGCGTTGCGCTCCTTGATCGGGATCTCGTGCGCCCGCAGGCGGTAGACCTTGCCGCGGTTGGAAAAGAACAACAAGTGAGCGTGCGCGGTCGTGTGCACGACCTCGCGCACGAGATCCTCCTCCTTCAAGCGGGAGCCCTGGATGCCGCGCCCACCGCGCCCCTGGGTGCGGAAGGCATCTGCTGAGACCGCCTTCACGTAGCCCGCACGCGTGACCGTGACGATCATCTCCTCGTCGTCGATGAGGTCTTCGACGTTCAAGTCGCCCGGGTCGTGGATGAGGCGGGTCCGCCGCTCGTCGGCGAACTTCTCACGCACGGCCCCGAGCTCGTCGGCGATGACACCGCGAAGGCGCACCGGATCACCGAGGATCTCCTCCAGCTCGGTGATCGTCTCCCGCAGGACGAGCATCTCCTCCTCGAGCTCGGAACGGCCGAGGCGAGTGAGCCGGCCAAGGGTCATGTCGAGGATGTGGTTCGCCTGGATCTCCGAGAAGGCAAAGGGCTCGGCCATGAGGGCACTGCGAGCAGCCCCTCGGTCGTCCGAGCCGCGGATCGTCGCGATGACCTGATCGAGCATGTCGAGCGCCTTGAGGAGGCCTTCGACGATGTGGGCGCGGGCGCGGGCCTTGTCCAACCGGTACTGCGATCGCCTCGTCACGACCTCGACCTGATGGTCGACGTACGCCTTCACGGCCTGCGCCAGGTTGAGCAGGCGAGGTACCCCGTCGACAAGGGCGAGCATGTTCACACCGAAGCTCGTCTGCAGCGGCGTGTGCTTGTAGAGGTTGTTGAGGACGACGTTGGCGTTCGCGTCGCGCTTGAGGGTGATGACGAGTCGGGTCGTCTCGCCGGCGGAGAGGTTCTCGATGTTGTCGATACCGGGCACGTCGCCGGCGGCGAGTGCCTCCGCCGTTCGCTGGGCGATCGCGTCGACAGAGGTCTGGTACGGGATCTCTGTCACGACGATCTGTGCCTTGCCGTTGCGCCCTTCCTCGATCTCGGCGACGGCTCGCAACTTCACCGAGCCGCGACCGGTGCGGTAGGCGTCGAGAATGCCGGCTCGCCCGAGAATGAGGGCGCCGGTCGGGAAGTCGGGGCCCTTGACGAAGCGCATCAGCTCGTCCGGCGTCGCCTCGGGATGCTCGAGGACGTGCAGGACGGCGTCGATGACCTCGCCAAGATTGTGTGGGGGGATGTTCGTCGCCATGCCGACGGCGATGCCCTGCGACCCGTTCACGAGGAGGTTCGGGAAGCGGGCGGGCAGCACGGTCGGCTGCTCGGTGGATCCGTCGTAGTTCGGCATCATGTCGACGGTGTTCTCGTCGATGCCGTCGAGGAGCGCCATGGCGAGCGGGGCGAGCCGGCATTCGGTGTAACGGGCGGCGGCCGGTCCCATGTTCGGGCCGGGCGCCCCGAAGTCCCCGTGACCGGAGATGAGCGGGTAGCGCAGGCTGAACTCCTGCACCATGCGCGCCAGGGCGTCATAGATCGCCATGTCGCCGTGCGGGTGGAAGGTCTTCATCACCTCGCCGACGACAGCGGCGCTCTTCACGAACGGGCGGTCGGGGCGGAGGTTCTCCTCGCTCATGGCGTAGAGGATCCGCCGGTGTACCGGCTTCAGCCCGTCGCGGACATCAGGGAGCGCCCGTTGCACGATGACGGACATCGAGTACTCGAGGAACGAGCGCTCCATCTCCTCTTGGATCTCGATGGGCAGGATGCCGACGGTGAGGCCGCCGTCCCCCGGCGGGCCCGCTGAGCCTGCTCCGTTGCTGCCGTTGCCGTCTGGTGCGGCCATGTCGTGTTCTGCCTCCGAGCTTCGAAAGTCCCGCCTCGTCCGCCCGTGCGGCGGCGCGAGGTGACTTCGCCCACGACCCCGATCAGATGTCGAGGAAGCGGATGTCCTTTGCGTTCATCTGGATGAAGTGCCTGCGCTGCTCGACGTCATCGCCCATGAGCACCGAACAGACTTCGTCGGCGATGCTGGCGACCTCCATGTTGATCTGCAGGAGCGAGCGCTTCGAGGCGTCGATGGTCGTCTCCTTCAGCTCCTGCCAGTTCATCTCCCCGAGCCCCTTCAGCCGCTGGAACTCTTTTGAGTAGTTGGGGTGCTCGTTGAGGAAGACGGTCCGGGCGGCGTCGTCCTTCAGGTACACCTTCGAGGTGCCGACCTCGGCGGAGTACAGGGGCGGTTGGGCTGCGTAGACGTGGCCGGCCTCCACGAGCGGCTTCATCTGCCGCAGGAAGAAGGTCAGCAACAGCGTGCGGATGTGTGAGCCGTCGACGTCGGCGTCGGCGAGGATGATGACCTTGCCGTAGCGAATCTTCGTCAGATCGAAGTCCTCGGCGAGGCCGGCGCCGATCGCCATGATGAGCGCCTGGATCTCGGCGTTCTTCAGCATCTTGTCGACCCGGGCGCGCTCGACGTTCAGGATCTTGCCGCGGATGGGGAGGATCGCCTGCGTCCTCGGATCGCGCGCCTTCACGGCGGATCCGGCGGCAGAGTTCCCTTCCACGATGAACAGCTCGGACTCGCGGGCGTCACGCGAGGAGCAGTCGTACAGCTTGCCCGGCAGGCCGGCGCCGTCGAGGGCGCTCTTGCGCCGCGTGAGGTCGCGGGCCTGGTTGGCAGCCATGCGGGCGCGCTGGGCGAGGAGTGCCTTCTGGACGATCTGTCGGCCCTCCTTCGGGTTCTCGTCGAACCACTCGCCCAGCTTGGCGTTCGTCGCCCGCTCGACGAGAGAGCGCATCGACGTGTTGCCCAGCTTGCCCTTCGTCTGGCCTTCGAACTGGGGGTTCGTGAGGCGGACCGAGACGATCCCGAGGCCCTCACGGATGTCGCGGCCGTCGAGCGACTCGGCGCCCTCTCTCACGAGGTTCCAGCCTTTGGCGTACTTGTTGACGACGTTCGTCAGCGACTTGCGAAGGCCTTCCTCGTGCATGCCGCCCTCGATGGTGGCGATGCCGTTGGCGAACGAGTAGATGCTCTCGTAGAAGCCCGTGTTCCACTGCAGGGCGACCTCCACCTCCTGGTCGTCCTCGGACTGCGTGAAGAAGGCGACCTTGCGGAACAGCGCCTCCTTGGCGGTGTTGAGATGCTTGACGTAGTCGACGATGCCGCCCGTGTAGCGGAAGGTCTCCTCGGCCTGGCGCCCCGGTCGCTCGTCTTTGAAGCGGATCTCGAGGGCGCGGTTGAGGAACGCCATGATCTGCAATCGCTCGATGACGGTCTGGGCGCGGAATTCGACCTCTTCGAAGACGGAGGCGTCCGGCCAGAAGACCACCGTCGTGCCCGTTCGTCCCCGCGGCGCCTCACCGATCACCTGCAAAGGGCCGGTCGGCGTCCCACCGTCGCGGAACTCCATGCCGTAGCGCTTGCCGTCGCGGTCGATCTCCAGCACGAGCCGGCTCGAGAGGGCGTTCACGACCGAGACGCCGACGCCGTGCAGACCGCCGGAGACCTTGTAACCGCTGCCGCCGAACTTGCCGCCGGCATGCAGCATCGTGAGCACGATCTCGGCAGCCGACTTGTCCTTGTACTGCGGGTGGCGATCGACCGGGATGCCGCGCCCATTGTCGACGACCTTGCAGCCGCCGTCGGCGCGCAGCGTGACGTCGATCCGCGTGCAGTAGCCGGCCATGGCCTCGTCGACGGCGTTGTCCACAACCTCCCACACCAAGTGGTGGAGCCCGCTCGGCCCGGTCGAGCCGATGTACATGCCGGGGCGGAGCCGGACCGGCTCGAGCCCTTCGAGGATTGTGATGTCGCTTGCGTCGTACGAAGCCGTTACCGACATTCGATCTCTGCTTTCGGTCTCCAGCACCACGGGCGCGGCCTTCCAACGGGGGTAAACAGCAAGGGTCGACGACTGCCCGCGACGAGGGAAGCGGGAGGCTCGGCGATGCTTCTCATTGTATCGGCTGTGGGACACTTTCCGGGCGCAAAGGGGCTGTTTTCTTTGGACTTTCTCGCTCAGCCCCGGCGGACGGGGCGGGGCGATCCGCCACGGGCGACGCGCAGGTTCAAGCTCGTCGGAGCCCGCTCCCCGAGACGGTCCGAAAGCCCGCGCAAGATGCCGTCCGAGAGGAACTGGACATGGGTCGCCCAGGCCGGTTCGTCGACCTCCACCGTCAAGGCGGCGGCGTGCAATGCCCGCGGGTGGGCGTGCACGGACACCTGCGGCCCCACGACGTCCTCCCAGGCTGTCAGCACGTCGCCAAGGGTGACGGTCGCCTCGAGACCGCGGGCACGCAGCAGACGGCGCGTCGCCTCGCCGATGGGGAGCCCGATGGGACCGGCCGGACGGTCGTCGTCGCTCATGAGAGCACGCCGTTCTCGAGCCGAACGACGAGATCCGGACGCGCCCCGGGGGGCAGCGGCCCGGCCGTGGTCAACAGCGCTTGTGCCAGCGGCAGTTCGTTCACGAGCGCCCGGGCCGTGTGCTCGTCCAACTCGGAGAAGGCGTCGTCGAGAAGCAGCACCGGCGTCACACCAGTGACATCGGTGACGTGACGATGCGTGGCAAGACGGAGGGCGAGCGCCACGCAGCGCTGCCGACCCTGTGACAGGCGCGTGCGGGCATCCAGCCCGCCCGCCGCGATGTCCAGGTCGTCACGCTGCGGGCCGACCGTGGTGACCTGACGGCGCAGGTCGTCCTCTCGGGCGTCGGCGAGGGCCGAAGCCAGCGAGCCCTGGAACGATGGCGCATAGCGGAGCTCCAGCCTGCCGGCGGCGGGGGCGAGGGCGGCGAAGGCCTCGCGGGCGAGTGGCTCGAGGTCGTGGCTGAGCTCACTTCGCGCCGCCACCACACGCTCGCCCGTCTCGGCCAAGCGCTCGTCCCAGATGGCGAGCGTGGCGGCAGCCGAGTCGTTGAGACGGCCGCCGAGCTGACGGAGCAAGGCGTTGCGCTGCCGCAGGATGCGATCGAGGTTCGTCCGCTCAGCGCCGAGGCGGGGCCGCGTGGCGGCGATGACGTCGTCGAGGAGATCCCGGCGCAGCAAGGGGGCTCCCTTCGCCAGCTCGAGATCGTCCGGTGTGAACAATGTCGTTCGCAAGACCTCGAGGAGCTCGCGAGCACCGTCGACCCGTTGCCGGTTGCGTTCAGCGCGGTCACGCCGCCCGGCGAGGATGTCGACGGAGATGTCCAGGCGTCGCTGCCCCCGGTACAGCTCGCACCGCACCGAGGCCTGCGTGGCCCCGGTCCGGATGACCGCCTCCTTCGGCACCCCGCGAAACGAGCGCAGCACCGAGCAGTAGACGAGCGCTTCGAGCAAGCTGGTCTTGCCAGCACCGTTGTCTCCTTGAATGACGGTGAGGCCCCCTTGGGAGGGGAGGAGACGGAGCGACTCGAGGTTGCGGAAGTTCTCGAGCTCGAGGCGACTGACAACCGTCGCTGCCGAGACCGGCAGGTTGTCCGCAGTCGTCAGGACACCTTCACGGGCATGAGCAGGTAGCGGAACTCGTCCTCCTCCGAACCGCAGACGAGGGCCGGCTTGCCGGGGTCGGTGATCTTGAGAAGGAGCGTCTCGGACCGCACCGCCTCGACGCCTTCGAGGAGGTAGGTCGGGTTGAAGGCCACCATGACGTCGGCTCCGCTGAACTCGCCCTTGATACCCTCCACGGCGCGCCCGCTCTCCGGCGTCAGCACGGCCAGCTCGACGCCGCCTTCACGAAACGACAGCCGAACCGGTGTCGTGATGTCCTTGCTGTCACGAACGAGAAGCCGGACGCGCCGCAAGGCCGAGCCGAACTCCTCGCGGCGAACGCTCAACTCGTACTCGTAGCTCGTCGGCACGAGGCGCTGGACGTCGGGGAACGAACCTCGCAGCAAGCGAGTCGTGATCCGCACGGAGCCGAGGTCGAAAACGGCGTCGAGATCGCTGTGGCGAAAGACGAGCTCCGACTCGTCGCCGTCCTTGAGGGCGCTCACGAGGCGCTGCACCTCGCCAAGGGCCTTCGCCGGCACGAGGACGTGTGAGCCTGGCTCGAGCACGCTCAGTCCTTCGAAGTCACGAAAGGCCAGCCGGTACGAGTCGGTGGCGGTGAGGCGGAGGCCCTTGTCCGTCGCCTCCATGAGCACTCCGGTGAGCTGGGGGGCCCGGGAGTCGTCAGAGAGCGCGGCACGCACGACCTGGCGGAGACCTTCGCCGAAGTCCGCCGCCGGCAGCTTGATCCCCTCCGACTCGGGCGATCCCAACCGAGTGATCTCCGCGCCGGTGGCGACACGAACCGTGAACTCGGCGTGACCGGAGGTGAAGCGCACCTCCTCATCACCCCCGGCAACGTTGACGACGCCGGAGTCGAACGACCGCACGATGTCGGACACGAGCCGGCTCGGGACGAGCACATTGCCGTCTGAGTCGCCCGAAACCTGGCAGCGTGCCTCGATGACAAGGTCGGGATCCGAACCGACGACCTCGAGCTGATCGCCCCGCAGCGACAACTGCAGGCCCGCGATACCGCCCGCCATGCCCGATCGCGCCGCCGTTGCCCTACTTGCTGTGACGACCGCCTCGAGGAGGCTGTCACGGTCTGCTCGGAACCTCACGGTTGCTGACTCCTTCTGAGTTGTTCAAGAATTCGAGACAGTAGTAAGGGCTGTGGACTGTGGAGAACCCTCAAGAAACCCTGCTCACATCATCCCCGACGCCGCGCGGGTTTTCCACGACCGCCCACAGGGGTGCCGGCGCCTCGCAGGGGCCTGGGGACAGAGCACCTGGCTGTCCCCGGTCGCGGAGCCTGCGTCCACACGAAGAACGCCCGGATCGCCGCTCTGTCCACAACGTTGTCCCCTCGTCGCTGCTGGCAACGTCATCCGTTGTTGCTTTTCAGGCGGACGATGAGCTCGGTGACGGTGTCGTAGACGTTGCGGCGCTCCTTCATGAGGCCCGAGATCTTGTCGTAGGCGTGGATGACCGTCGTGTGGTCGCGGCCCCCGAACTCCCTTCCGATGGCCGGATAGCTGAAGTCCGTGAGGTCTCTGAAGAGATACATGGCGATCTGGCGCGCCATGACGAGCGGCCGCCGCCGGCTCGGCCCACAGAGGTCTTCGACGGAGAAGCCGAAATGCGTCGAGCTCATCTCGAGAATCTGCTGCGCTGTGATCTGGCGGGGCTGACTGGCGGCCACCATGTCGGCGAGCACGATCTCGGCCGTCTCCCGCGTGAGAGGCTGCCGGTTCAAGCTCGCGAAGGCGGTCACCCGGATGAGAGCGCCCTCGAGCTCCCGGATGTTGTCGCGCACGTTCGACGCGATGAAGTCGAGCACCTCGTCGCTCACGACGGCACCTTCGTGCTCTGCCTTGGTGCGAAGAATGGCGATCCGCGTCTCGAGCTCGGGGGGCTGGATGTCGGTCGTGAGGCCGGACAGGAGGCGGCTTCGCAGGCGGTCCTCCAGTGTGGCGATCGCCTTCGGGGGCCGGTCCGAGGTGAGCACGATCTGCTTGGACGCCCCGTAGAGGGAGTTGAAGGTATGGAAGAGCTCCTCCTGGAGGGACTCCTTCCGGTCCATGAATTGCACGTCGTCGATGAGCAGGACGTCGCACTCGCGGTATCGGCGCCGGAACGCCCCCATGTCGTCCTTGGCGCGCAGCGTCTCGACGAATTCGTTCATGAAGGTCTCGGTCGAGACGTAGCGCACCCGCAGTCGGGGGAAATTCTCCCGCACGTAATTCCCGATGGCCTGTAGCAAGTGGGTCTTGCCGAGTCCGGCGCTCCCGTACACAAACAACGGGTTGTACGAGCGGGCGGGCGCCTCGGCAACGGAGAGGGCGGCCGCATGGGCGAAGCGGTTCGACGGACCGATGACGAAGGCGTCGAAGGTGTAGCGGGCGTTGAACGGCGCGTCCGCCGCAGAGGAGTAGGAGGAAACCTCACGGCCGCCGTTGAAGGACGACCGACCAGAGCCCCGGTAGTTCGACCCGTAGCTCTCGCGACTCTCGCGGTCGTGAGAGCGTGAGACGTCAAGGCTGCTCGGATGCCCCGACTGCTGGGTGCTGTCCTCCCCGACCGGTGCCTCTGCCACCTCGACGTCGAAGCGCACCGGGTAATCCTTGCCGGAGGTGTCGTGGAGGGCGTCCTGCAAGAGGGCGGCGAAGCGGCCCTCGAGGCGTTCCCGCACCACCGTATTCGGCACGGCGAGCACGAGCGTCCCGTTCGCCACGGCTAGTGGCCGGATTCCGGAGAACCAGGCTTTCCAAGCAGCCTCGGACACCTGCGATCGCAGGGCCCCTGAGCAGTCATTCCACAGTTGTTGGGCTTCTGTCACCAGCTCGGGCACTCCGGTCGAGATGTTCTCCACACCGGAATCCACAGGTGTGGACGGCGGGCGAAGCCACGCGAATTCGGCATAGTAGTGCCCCTCGCCGATGCGTGCCGAAGGACTCGCTCAGGGCGCTTCGGCAGCCTTTTGCCTGCTCAAGGTCATCGAGTTGGTTGCCAGGCGGTTGCAGAAAGACGAGAGGAAGCCGGGAACTGCCTGCTCAAGGCGCGGTCCCGGCAGAGGGCGGTGTTGCAATCCGGCTTGAATTTTTTCGGGCTGCACCGGTACAGTACAAGCTGTCCTTCGCGACGCCTGGTCTGGCGCGTCCACGTAGCTGAGACCCCGGCGAAGCGTTTCGAGGCGCGCATCTGCTGGGCTTGTGTTCGGTGCGCGTGTCTCCGTGATCCGCGCAACGCGCCAGAACCGAAGAAGAGAACGAGATGAAGCGCACGTTCCAGCCAAACAACCGGAAGCGTGCCCGGAAGCACGGCTTCCGGCACCGGATGTCGACCCGCGCCGGCCAGGCCGTCCTGAAAGCCCGTCGCCGCCGTGGTCGCGCGAAGCTCTCCGCCTGAGGCCGCAACCGATCAGGGCGCCGGCCCGTCGGTCGCGTCGCCGCTGCTCCCGGTGGACGAGCCCACCGGCGTGCGGCTCGAGAGGGTGCGCGGCCGGGCGGTGTTTGCTGCCCTCCGACGGTCTCGGCGACGTGCCCGCTCCGGGCCTATCGGGGTACACTACGAGCCTGCGCCACCTGCAGATCATTCCCGCCGGGTCGCCTATTCCGTGCCTCGCCGGGTGGGCAAGGCGACGGAGCGCAACCGGTGCCGGCGCCGTCTTCGCGAAGTCGCTCGAGAAGTCGTCCCGCAGGTGCCGCCGGGGGTCTACCTCATCGGAGCTGAGCCCGGCGTGCGGAACGTCTCGTTCCAGGAATTGAGGAAGCGGGTGACCGAAGCGATGCAGCGAGCGAGCGGGGTGGGCGAGCGATGAGCCGGACCGCCCGCGTCTTCCTCTTCGTCGTCCGGCTCTACCAGGCAGCTCGTGGCGGCCGTCTCTCGCCGTGCCGGTTCAGCCCTTCGTGTTCGGAGTATGCCGCCGAAGCCATCGCCGAGCACGGCGCCGCACGAGGGACATGGTTGACGCTGCGCCGTCTCTCCCGATGCCGCCCGCTCGGCGGTCGCGGCTACGATCCCGTCCCCGCCAAGTGAGCCTCCCATGATCCTCGCCACCTTCATCACGACCGCCATCACGCCGTTCGCAAAGCTCTTCGGCTGGCTGCTCGCCGCCTTCTACAGCGTCTCGGGCGATTACGGCGTCGCCATCATCCTGCTCACGCTCGTGACGATGATCGTCGTGTTCCCCCTCACCCGCAAGGGAACGCGATCGATGATGCAGATGCAACTTCTTCAGCCAGAGCTGATGAAGATGCGCAACAAGTACAAGAAGAAGCCGGGGATGACCCCTGAGGAGCGGCGGGAGGTCACCACCAAGCAGCAGGAAGAGATGATGGCGCTGTACCGGGAGAACGGTGTCAGCCCGACCGGCGGCTGCCTCCCGATGTTCATGCAATTCCCCGTGTTCATCGTGTTGTACAACACCATTCGAGGGCTGACGCACACGATCACGGTGAAGGGCAGGGTCGTTTCCAACCCCGAGTTCATCAACACGAAGACCCGGCTCTATCAGAACCTCGTCCACAGCGGCGGCCGGATGGAAGCCTTCGGCCTCAACCTGGCGGACTCGGTGCGCTCCCACCAGGCGCACTGGGTCGACGTGATTCCTTTCATCGTCGTGATCCTCGTCGCCGTAGCCCTGCAGTACGTCTCGATCTGGCAGATCACGAACCGCAACCCGCAAGCTGGCGCCAACCAGCAGATGCAGCAGATTCAGAAGTTCATGCCGCTCATCTTCGTCTTCATCTACATCGAGTTCCCGGCTGGCGTCGGGCTCTACTTCATCGTCTCGAGCATGTTCCGAATCGGCCAGCAGGAGTGGATGTACAAGAAGGACCCGCACATCCTCGAGTCGATGCGGAAGCTGAAGGAGATGAAGGCGAAGAACCCGCCGCCGCCGGCGCTGCCGGCGCCGAAGGGTTGGCGACAGCGCCTGGCCGCTCTTGCTCCGCAAACGGACCCGACTCTCGAGCCGTCGGAGGAGGCGGTTCGCAACGCCAGCAAGCCGATCCGCAAGCCCGGTCAGGGCCAGCGACCAGGGCAGCGTCCCCGCCCGGCGGGGGCAAAGCCCGGCCAGGGCAGCGGGAACCGTCCGGCAACCAGCCAGTCGCGTGGGCCAACCGGGGGAAATCGCCCCGGCCAGGCTGGAGCGCGTCCGAATCATCCCGCCAAGCCGGGACAACCGAGACCAGCGCAACCGAGACCCGGGCAGCCGAAGCCGGGACAGACGCGGCCAGCGCGGCCCTCCGGCGAGGCCCAGGGTCAGGGTGGCAGGCCACGGCCCGCCGACGGCTCGAGGCGCGACGGCAGTCCCAACGGCAACGGGTCGAGAGCGAGGCCGCCCTCGACCTCGGGTAACGGTGCACCGGGCTCCTCCTCCACGACGCCGCCCTCCAGCTCGGGGCCGGCCCGGCGCCGCGGGAGGCCGCGCTAACGGTGGAGTGGGTCGAGACAACCGGTAGGACCATTGCGGAGGCACTCGAGGCGGCTCTTGACCAACTTGGTGTCGCAGAGGCTGATGCGGAAGTCGTCGTGCTGGAGGAGCCGCGCAGCGCCATGTTCGGGCTGCGGCGCAGCGGCGCCCGCATCCGAGCTCGTGTGCGACCGGTTCAAGCTCGCGCCAAGCGCCCGTCTCGGCGGCCGTCGAATGGTGGATCCGGAGAAGCACGCTCCCACCGTGGGCCCAAGCGTCCTGACGGTCGGGCACCCTCGGCCCCGGCAGCTGGGGCTCCCGATGACGGGGTTGCTGGCGCCCGGACCGCCAGTGGCCGCTCGGAAGCGAACCAGTCTGGTCGAAAGCGATCTCGAGGACCTTCCGGCGACGGTTCTCGCGACACGCCGAAGGGTCAAGGAGGAGCCACGGGGCGGTCCCGCGGCACGCAGCGGGGCGGTACGGCCCAGCGGGACCATGCGGCCGTAACTGACAAAGATCGCCCGATCCGTTCGACCGGCGCGCCCAAGGAGGAAGAAATGAGCATCGAAGCCCAAGCCGAGCTGGCCGAGACGTTTGTACGTGGGGTCGTTGACGGCTTCGGTATGAGCGCCACCGTGGAAAGCAGCATCGACGACGACGTCATCCAGGTCCGAGTCCTCGGCGATGGCCTCGGCTTGCTCGTCGGTCCTCGGGGTGTCACCGTCGACGCTCTGCAGGAGCTGACCCGCACTGCCGTGCAACATCGCTCCGACGAGCATGCCGGGCGCATTCACGTCGACGTGGCCGGCTACCGAGCCCGTCGAGCTGCCGCCCTCAAGGACTTCGCCCGCCGGGTGGCGGAGGAGGTCGTCACGTCCGGTCAGGCCCAAGCCCTCGAGCCGATGAACGCCGTCGACCGTAAGGCGGTGCATGACGCCGTCGGTGAGGTCGCTGGCGTTGCAACCAGCTCTGAAGGCGAGGACCCGCGGCGTTACGTCGTCGTGCGGCCGGCTGCGGCTTCGGCCGTGGTCGGCGAGGATGCTGACGACATCGGCGAGGATGTCGACGACGGGGACGCCGAGTGATCGGCGGTTCGTGACCGCGTCCGCCTGATCACCATGGCGGACGCCCCCGCGCTCAGCGAGCTGCTCCTCGAGGCGCGGGACCGCGGCTATCTCGGGGATCAACCGGTGCAGCGCCACATCGATCATGCCGTCGGCTTCCTGGCGGTCTGCGCGGCAGCACGGAGCTCGTTGTCCCCTCCCGGTTTGCTGATCGACCTGGGAGCCGGCGCCGGTATCCCCGGCCTCGTCCTGGCTCTCTCACCCCCTCCCGGCATCGATCGCGTCGTGCTGCTGGAAGGCTCCCAGCGACGAGCGGAGTGGTTGCACCACACGCTCGAAACCCTTGCTCTCAGCCGTGGAGTCGAGATCCTCGGCGAGCGTGCCGAAGTGGCGGGACGGCTGTCCTCGTGGCGGGCGAGCGCCGCCGTTGTCGTGGCGCGTTCCTTCGGGCGCCCAGCTGTCGCAGCAGAGTGTGCCGCTCCCTTCTTGCAGTTGAACGGCCGGCTCATCGTTTCCGAACCACCGCTGCCGGTTGATGAGGAGTCCAGCGGTCCTCGGACCGGGCGCGGGGCGGCGGCGCAGCAGACCGAACCGTCGCCCGAACTGGAGGCCCGCTGGCCGGCCGCTGCGGTCGCCACGCTCGGATTCGGCCCCGCCCAGGAGTGGCGAGCGGGAGGGTTCCGCTACGCCGTCTTGTCGATGGGCACCCTGTGCCCCGAGCGCTATCCGCGCCGCAACGGGATTCCGGCCAAGCGCCCGCTCTTCTGAGAATGTTCCACGTGGTACCTCGCGGTGAAACACCCGGGCGGCACTCGAATGCCCGGGTGGAGAATGTTCCACGTGGTACCTTGCGGTGAAACACCTGCGACCTCTCCAGCTACCCCCTGAAAGGAAGAGCAGACCTCATGGCGACCGAACTCGAGCAGGGTCTCCTCGCCGGTCTGCTGCTCGGGGAGGGCCACTTCGGCGGTGATGGTCGGCAACCGCAGATCACCCTGCGGATGCACGTACGCCACGAGTCACTGTTCCGATGGCTCGAGCGGACCTTCCCAGGCGGGCGGCTCTACGGCCCCTATTCGCATGACGGACGTGACTATTTCCAATGGATGGTCCGGGGCACCTACCTGCGAGACGAGATACTGCCGCTGCTCGAGATGACCATCGGCCCCGAGTTGGACGCCCATACCCATGCCCGCCTGCAGCAGATGAAGGCCCGCTATCCGGGCCGCCTGCAAGCGACCGTTTCTCCCATGTCGGAGCGCCACACCACAGATCCCGATCCTCAGATCGGGTACGTTACGCCCGGAGGTGCTGACGTGATCGATCCCCATGCGACGACCGTGACGGGAGACTGATGTCGGACGTGCTTGGAGAGGAGATGACGGTGGCGAATCCACATGCCGCCACCGGGGCGCTGCCCGTCACGTCCCCGGCTCGCGTCATGGCCGTCGCCAACCAAAAGGGCGGCGTCGGCAAGACGACGACCGCCGTGAACCTCGGGGCCGCTTTGGCCGATCTCGGACTCCGGGTCCTGATCGTCGACCTTGATCCCCAGGGCAACGCCAGCACGGGCTTGGGTATCGATCCCCGCACGTTCGACTATTCCATGTACGACGTGCTGCTGCACGACGTCGCCATGGAGGACTGTATCGAGCCGACGAACATCAAGAACCTGTTCCTCGCTCCTTCCACGCTCGACCTGGCCGGTGCCGAGATCGAGCTCGTCCCGGTGCTGAGCCGGGAACACCGGCTCCGCAAGGCTATCGACGGGATCCGCGACGACTTCGCCTTCGTTCTCATCGACTGTCCGCCGTCGCTCGGTCTCATCACCTTGAACGGCCTCACGGCCGCTACCGAAGTGCTCGTGCCGATCCAGTGCGAGTACTACGCACTCGAGGGGGTTTCCCAACTCACGCGCAACGTCGAGCTCGTTCGCTCGAACCTCAACCCGACGTTGGCGGTCACGACGATCGTGCTCACGATGTACGACGCACGCACCAAGCTCTCCGATTCCGTCGTGGCGGAGGTGCGAAGGCACTTCGGCGACATCGTCTGCAAGAACATCATCCCCCGGACCGTTCGGATTTCCGAGGCCCCCTCCTTCGGAGAGCCGATTACGGTGCACGACCCGACCTCCCGGGGAGCCATCGCCTACCGAGAGTTAGCGAAGGAGGTGGCCGGTGTCTCGTCGTAGCGGTCTCGGTCGGGGCCTTGGTGCCCTGATCCCGCAAGGCGGCCCGGGTCCCGCCTCCTCGGACTTGATCCTGCTGCCGCTCAATCAGATCAAGGCGAACCCGAACCAACCGCGCAAGCAGTTCGACGAAGAGGCCTTGACCTCCCTTGTCGACTCGATCAAGGCCGTCGGAGTCCTACAACCGGTTCTCGTCCGCGAGATCACGCCCGGCGAGTACGAGATCATTGCCGGCGAACGCCGCTACCGGGCGGCCCGTCGCGCTGGGCTGGCGACGATCCCGGCCGTTCTCCGGGTCGTCGACGACGTCACGAGCCTCGAGCAGGCGCTCGTGGAGAATCTGCAGCGGGAAGATCTGAATCCGCTCGACGAAGCCGGCGCCTATCAACAGCTCATCGAGGACTTCGGCCTGACGCACGACGAGGTCGCCCGGCGAGTCGGCAGGAGCCGGACGGCTGTGACCAACTCTCTCCGCCTCTTCCAGCTTCCTCCCGCCGTGCAACGTCAGGTGCGGGACAACCTGCTGACGGCCGGTCACGCCCGTGCCCTGCTGGGTTCTCCCGATCGTGCCCTGCAGGAGCGGCTGGCGCTCGAGATCGTCCAAGGGGGTCTCTCGGTGCGGGCAGTAGAGGACATGGTGCGGAGCGCCCTGCGCGCCGACGAAGCGGTGCCCGAGCCAGCGCCGGCGGAGATCCCACCACCACCGCCGTCCCACGGGAGCAGCGCTCCTGGGGCTCGCGGCGGGCCCGCCGCGCACCCTGGCGGGGCGACGCGTCTCCGTCCGCCTGGCCTCCTCGACCTGGAAGAGCTCCTCGGCGATTACCTGAACACCCGCGTTTCGGTTGAGATGGGTGCCAAGCACGGGCGGGTCGTCATCGAGTTCGCCAACCTCGATGACCTGGAGCGCATCTACCGGGTGATCATCGCCGGGAATGCGGCCCTCGAGTAGTTCAACCTGAGGTTGAGACAGAGAACCAACGTCTCGACTGCTGATAAACGGTGATCCACAACCTGTGCATCAGGTTGTGGACGAGCCCTCTGCTTCCCAGTCGACCATCAGCCACTGCTCGAGGGAACTCACGATCGCCTGGGCCAGTTCTGCGACCTTCATCACGACGAGACTCGGGTCACCGAGCTCAATGAGAACGGCCGGCATCTGTGTCTCGCGGAGGATCCGGACGGCCATTCCCTCCGTCGAGCTCTCCGAGAAGCCGAGCCGCTCTGCGATCTCGGAACGCATCAGGTTGGCGAGGGATCGGCTCGTCTCCGACTCGTAGCGATAGCCCCGGTAGTACATCGTCTTCACGGCTGCGTGCTCCGGCTCGAGACGAAGACCGACGTAACAGTCGACGCCGGCGCGGTTGGCGGAGGCCGCCTGCTCGGATTCGTCAGGGTGGTGGAGCTGAAGCGACTCGGCCCCGAGCCCGGAGAGCGCCCGCCCGACGGCGGCGACCCCGGTCGCGAAGCCGCCCTGCTCGCCGACGGCGATCTTGCGCCCGTGCAGGCTGACGCCCCGCGTCGAGGCGATGAGCCGCTCCCGAACGCTGCTCACGAGGTCCCCCCCACCCGGCCGAATCGCCAGCCGGTTCAGCTCGGCGACGGTGAGATGACCGCAAATCCCGTCGACGACGAGCCCCGCGTTCTGCTGGAACTCGCCGAGGGCTTCAGCCGTCCGGTCGCCGAAGATGCCGTCGACGCCACCAGGGTCGAAGCCGAGGGCGCTGAGACGCCGCTGCAGTTCGGCGACGTCGTCACCGTGGATCATGGGCGCCCGCCGGTACAGGCTGCGATCACCGAGGGCGAAACCCGCCTCGACGACCGCCGCCCACGTCTCCCGTCCGCACACGCCGTCGCATCGCAGACCACGCTGGCGCTGGAAGGCCGCCACGGCGCGCCCGGTCTCGGCATCGAAGATCCCCGTGGCGATGCTCGCCTCCAAGAGGCCGAGGCGCACGAGTCGTGACTGCAGGTCGCTGACAGCCTCCCCGGCGGCGTCGAGCGACAGGGGAAGCACGTCGTGCGATCCGTCGATCGATCGAGGCAGGAAAGCCTGCGCGTTCGCGGCGGGACACATCCGAACCATCGTACGACCTCAGAGACGGCTTTGGGGCGCGAATTGCCGTAAAAACAAAGGGCTTTCTTTATCGAGCGCGGCGCCGCGCCCGCACCGTCGCCGAGAGCCTACGACAGGTGAGGCTCGACCTCGGAGAGGATCTGGCTCTTCGGTCGAGCACCGACGATCCGGCTCTGCGCCTCACCGTCCTTGAACAGCAACAGGGTCGGGATGCTCATGACCTGGAACCGCTGCGCCGTTCGCGGGTTGTCATCGACGTTGACCTTGGCGACGCGCAAGGTCCCCTTCTTGTCGTCGGCGATCTCCTCGAGCACGGGCGCCACCATCTTGCAGGGTCCGCACCACTCCGCCCAGAAGTCCACGAGGACGGGTATGTCGGCGAGCGTCACCTGCTCGTCGAAGGTGTCGTCACTCACCGTGATGATGTTGTCGGCCATTGCCATCTCCTCTATGTCAGGTCGTGTTGCAATCTGGCGAGGTAGCGCTCGGCGTCGATCGCCGCCATGCAGCCCGAGCCCGCAGCCGTGATGGCCTGGCGGTACTCATGGTCTTGTACGTCACCACATGCGAAAACACCGGGAAGGCCCGTTTTCGTCCCACCTACCGTGAGCAGGTATCCGTTGGCGTCCATCTCGAGCTGCCCAGCGAACAGCGCCGTGTTCGGAGCGTGGCCGATGGCCACGAAGACACCTTCCACCGCCAGGTCACGCTCCTGCCCGGTGTTGACGTCCTTGATGCGGACACCGTCGACACGCTCGTTGCCGAGGACGTCGACGACGGTCGAATCCCAGATGAAGTCGATCTTCTCGTTGCGGAACGCCCGGTCCTGCATGATCCGCGACGCTCGCAGCTCCTTGCGGCGGTGGAGCACGGAGACGGACTTGCCGAACTTCGTGAGGAAGAGGGCCTCCTCCAGCGCCGAGTCCCCGCCACCGACCACGGCAATCGGCTTGTCGCGAAAGAAGAAGCCGTCGCAGGTGGCACACGTGGACACACCGTGGCCGATGAGCCGCGTTTCGTTCGGAACGCCGAGCAGCAGCGAGCGGGCGCCGGTCGCAATGATGAGGGCCTTCGTGCGCACGGACGGCTCACCCTCGTCGTCGCCGGCCCAGATCTCGATGGGTGACGCCGACAGGTCCACCCGCGAAGCTTTCTCGACGGCAAGGTCGGCACCGAAACGCTCAGCTTGGGCGCGCATCTCGGCCATGAGGGCCGGCCCCATGACACCTTCGGCAAAGCCTGGAAAGTTCTCGACCTCCGTCGTCAGCATCAACTGGCCGCCCGGCTGGTCGCTTGTCGAGGAGGGCTCGCCTTCGAGGACGAGTGGGTTGAGATCGGCGCGGGCTGCATAGATGGCGGCCGTCAGACCTGCCGGGCCGGACCCGAGGACGACAACGTCGCGGACGCTTCCTGTTCTCATGACTTCCTTTTTCGGTTCACGTGCTGGTGCCGTGGCCAGCTGGGGCGCTACGAGCGCGGATGGCGCATCCGCGACAAGAACAGCCCGAGGCCCGAGAAGATTCCGCCGATTACGAGGTAGCTTGCCCACACGCGCCGGTGGAAGAGGTAGTTGTCGAGTATCCGGACGGCGCCGGCGGCCACGAGGACGGCCAGCAGCGCCCCGATGGAGACTGCCAGCAGGCCGAAGATGGCATAGCGGACGGCACGGAGCACGGGAGTGACCGTGCGATCGCGCACGAGCGAGACGGCCTCTTCCACTTTGGCGGTGGCAAGCGACGCCCAGTCGTTGCCGGGGGGAACGCTTCTGTCCTTCGCTCCACCAACTCCGTCGTCGGAAGACATGACGGGCAGGCTACTGCGGAGCCGACACGCGGTCGTGCACCGGCGAGTGGTCGTCTTGCGGCGGCGCTGTCACTTAAGCTTGAAGCAGACGCCGATGCCGCCGGCGCCCGAGTGGGTGCCGATGACGGGGCCGATGTAGCTCAGCCAGATCTGGTCGCGAGGCAGGACACCGGTGAGCATGTCGACGAAGCTGTTCACGTCGGCGGCCGCCGCGTGCACGACGGCGAGCTGTTCGACCTCGCCGGCGCTCTTCACCTTGTCCGCCAGATACTCGAGGGAACGGGAACGGGTGCGTTGGCGGGACTCGGCCTCGACGAGGCCATGGCGGACCTCGATGACGGGTTTGATGGCGAGCAGCGATCCGAAGAAGGCTTGCGCGCTCCCAATGCGGCCGCCCTTCCGGAGGTTGTCGAGGGTGTCGAGCGCCCCGTACACCCGTATGCGCTCGAGGTCGGCCGTGATGGCGTCGGCGATCTCCTCGAGGCCGGCACCACCGGAGGCCGCCCCGGCGGCGGCGAGGGCGAGCAGGCCCTCCCCCATGGTCACCGACAGCGAGTCGATGACGCGTACGGGGATGCGATCCTTCACCTCGGCGGCGCCGGCGACGGCCGCCTGGTGTGTGGCCGAGAGCTTGGAGGAGATCGTGATGCAGACGACGCCGTCGCATCCCTCGTCGGCGGCGGCCAGATAGGCGTTCACGAATGCGCCGGGTGATGGGGCCGAGGTCTCCGGCAGGCTGGAGCTTTTGGCACATTGTTGCCAAAACATCTCGGGAGACCACGTCTTCGTCGTCTCGGGTCCGATGTCGCCGAGCCGTACGTCGAGATCGACGATGGCGATGCCGTGCTGTTTCGCTACGGAGGCATCGAGGTCTGTGGCACTGTCAGTGACGACTCGGATCGTGGCCATGTGCTTCCCTCCTGACGCCGGGGCGCCGCTTCTGTGCAGTCTGCCAGCCTGAGACCGTACCCGCGAGGCCGGCTGCGGCGCCGTAGGTCACGACGCCGGCGAGGACCCCGACGATGACCTCGAACAGGAGTCCCGCCTCGCTCGAGGAGGACGTGGCGGCCGTCACGACTGCGACGGCCGCCGCCATCGTCGCGCTGAGGGCGAGGGAGCGAGCGATGAATCGGGCGACCTGGCGGCCGCCGAGGCCGCCCATGCGGGCCCGCACGACCACGAGGGCGGCAACGGCAGCCGCGCTGTAGGCGATCGAAAGAGAAAGCGAGAGACCGCGGGCGCCGAGATGTCGTGTCAGCACGACCGCCAACACAATGTTGACCGAATTCTCGAACAGGTAGAGGAAGAAGGCCGACCTCGTGTCGCGCATCGCCTGCAGGGCGCTGATGCACAACAGATAGACGGAGTACCCGGGGAGACCCACGGCGAGCAGCGCCAGCAGTTGACCGGTCTGCTGAGCGTTGGCGGACCCGAAATCCCCGTGCCGAAGGAGCAGGGCGATGAGCGGCCCCGCAAGGAGGAGGTACCCGGCGGTCGACGGCAGGATGCCGGCCATCATCCGACGCAGCCCGAGGCCGAATTGATGGGCCATCTCGGGTAGGTCGTGGATGCTGAAGCGGTACGCCAGCTCCGGGATGACGGCGCTCATGACGGAGACGGCGATCATGCCGAAGGGAAGCTGGAAGAACTGATAGGCGTACGTGTAATCGGTCACGCTGGCGTGGCCGAGCCCGACGGCGATGGCGAGGACGACGAAGACGGCCACCTGATTGGCGAGGACGAAGCCGAAGGTCCAGCTGGAGAGCGAGAGGATCTCTCTGACGGCGGGATCTCGCGGGCTCCAGACAAAGCGCAGCTGAAGTCCGGATCGCATCGTCGCCGGCAAGAGGGCGAGCGCCTGTACGAGCACGCCGGCGCTCGTGCCGAGCCCGAGAAGCAAGAGGACGCCATGATCCTGCTGCACGTGGGCGAGAGTCGGGTGACGCCCGACGACATGGGCGAATTCCAGCAGGACGGCGATGGCCACGACGTTGTTGATGACCGCCACGTAGGCCACGAGGACGAAGCGCCGCATCGTGTTCAGCACGGCTCCCATCAAGCTGATCGTCCCGTACCCGAGGAGCTGAATGGCGAAGAGGCGCAAGAGATCCGTGGCGACCTGACGCTCGGCCGCCAGGCCTGGTGTGTGCGCCCCGACGGAGTAGAGGTCGATGACGAGCGGCGCCACGAGGAGGAACACGACCGTGGCACCGAAGAGGACGACCCCAGAGAGCGAGACGACCGCAGAGATCGACTCCTCGGCCTCCTGGCGGGGCCGCGACGCCAGACGGTGAACGAACTGGGGGACGAAGGTTGCCGAGAGGACGCCGCCGAGCACGAGGTCGTGCACGATGTTGGGCGTGTTGTTGGCGAGGTTGAAGGCGTCCGACAGTTGGTTGCCGCCGAGCGCATACGCGGCGACGAGGAGGCGCAGGAGGCCCGTGAGGCGCGAGAGCAGGGTGCCCCCGGCCATGAGGGCCGTGACGCGGCCGAGCCCAGAACCGTCCTCGAAGCCGGCTGAGGGACTCTCGGGCTCGCCTTCGCCGCCGGGGAGGCTCACGCGCCAGAGCTGCTGCCGGGGATGACGCCGGCCGCCAGGGCAGCTCCCCGCAGTTTGTGCTTCTTTCGCCGTTTCGTGAGGATCGAGCGCAGCCACCACACGACGAGGAAGGCCGCCGCTCCGATGGACAGGGCCACGGCGACGCCCGAGATGGCCGTCGAACGGATGGTCATGGAGCCGCTCTGGATGGTGAAGCCGCTCGTGGTGGCGAGCGTGAGCTGGAGCGAGAAGTCACCCGTCGTCCTGGCGCTCAACAGGATCGGGACGATGTTCGTCCGCGGGTAGATCATGACACGCCAGGTATCGCCTTTCGGGAACCCGAGCCCGGGGCAGGCGGCGCTCAATACGGCCATGAACGGCGTGCGCGAATTCGAGACGATGGAGATGGGGACCTTCGCCTGCAGTGACGTCACGGTGATCGTGCGCCCGAAGGGCAGGCTGACGAGCCCGGCGAGGGAGTCGGCTTGCCGAATCAGCGGATCCAGATATCCGTAGCGCTCGGAGAGCGACTCGCCGGAGCCTTCGGCCATGAGGACGAGATCGCTGAGGGGAACCTTGCCGCGAGGGTGAGTCGAATCCGGCAACACAGAAGCGAGGGCTGCCACGCTGGCAAGGGCGGCGTTGATCGTGGTGGCCGGCAGCAGCGCAGCTGGTGACGGCGCCACGTTTCTCAGCTGGCGCTTCGGGGGTGAGGTGTTGCTGGAGTCGGGTGGAACCGTGTCGAATGCTTCGGTGAGCGTCTGAGCGTGCACGATCGAGCTGCTCGACAAGCCCGTCAGGATGGCCTGCAGGAAGGCGGCGTTGAGCGGTACGCCGAGAGGGGACTCGAGCGCCACGGCTTGCTGAGCTCCGGTGTTGTCGAAGTACTGGATCGAGAGGTCGGCGAGCATGTCCTGGGCCTTCAATGCCGCTGGGGCGGTGCTGGCGAGGTCTTCGTCGAGTCCCGGGTCAGAGGCCATCGCCTCGACGGCCGACCCAGGAATGAGGAAGGGAGCCGTCGGAGTCCACTGCGAGTAGGTGGCCGAGAGCGGTTGCACGCTGGAGCTCGGCAGGATGAGCCGGTTGATCCCCGACTGCGTCAACAGGGCGAGGGCCGCAGCGTTGAGCGGCCCGTTCACGGCGTAGTCATGGGCGTCGTAGCCGAACTCCGGCTGGAGGATCTGGCGGGCGCGTGCCAACTGCTCGCTCAGAGCCGATGAGAGGCCGGAAGCGACGACGGCGTCGGGGTCGACCGGTACGAACGTGCCGGGGAGGATGTCTGCTTGTGCCGCCTGACCGGCGATGGTGCGAAGCGCCTCCAGCGCCGCCTGGGAGGCAAGGTCGGGTCGGTTCTCGAGCGATTCGATGAACTGAGGGAAGATGTCGAGCGAGACGGCGGCGTTCGGGGCTGCTTCGAGGGCCGAGTCAATGGACTCCAGCTCGTTCAAGTCGCCGCTGTCACGCTGCCCGACGCCCGCTGCTGAGATGGCCGTCGAAGCGCCGAGGGGAAGCACCCAGGCGAAGTGGAGCGGATGGGTGCCGGGGCGATCCACTTCCGATGGCGGGGTCACGATCAGGAACGTCGTGAAGCTGGCGACCGGGCCGACGCCGTTCTCCAGCAGCGACACCTGCAGGGGGTAGACGCCGCCGCACGTAGGCGGCGCGCAGTCGAAGATGGAAAGGGTGACACCGCCGGTGCCGGTGTGTGGGTTGCCGGGCAGATCCGGTGCCGTCACGGGCAGGCGGAGCGTCAAGTCGCTACCGGGCGTCCAGTCCAGGCTCCTCAGGTCGAGGGGGATGACGCCGGGATTCCCGAGCGGCGTGAGGAGGCTCGGTAACGACCCGGAAAGGGTCTGGCGGAAGTTGTAGCGGTCGACGATGGCCGAATAGAGCGTGACCTCGATGGAGAGGCGACTGGCCGGCAAGGCCGAGTCGATGCCGACTCGGAGGCTGACGCCGTTCTGACTCGAGATGAAGGCCGGTGATTGCGATTGCAGCGTCAAGGCGCTCTTGGCGGCTGCAGGGGCCGCCGCTGCCGGAGGAGCGCCAAGGCCTGCGACGCAGAGCAGGGCGCTCGCGAGCACCGCCGCCGCCGTGCTCGCGACGGCGCCGGCGCGTGGGGAGCCGTGCAGGAAGGGCGCGCGCACGATGACTCAGCGTACTGGCCGACGGGTCCTCCCTCCTGCCGCGGTACCGTCATGCGATGACCGTCTTGCTGGGCCGGCACGACGCCTTCAGCCATCACGACACCGGACGCCACCATCCCGAGCGGGCCGACCGGCTCAACGCCGTGTTCGAGGGCATCGCTGCCTCCGGTGTTGCAGAGGCGCTGACAGATTTCGAGCCGCGCCAGGCGACTCGCGACGAGCTGACCGCGGTGCACCAAGCCGCCTACGTGGACGCCCTCGGCGACTTCTGCGCCGAGGGCGGTGGCATGATCGACGCCGATACGAGTGCCTCGGAGGCGTCCTATGAAGCGGCTCTGCGCGCGGCCGGCGCCGGACTCGACGCCATCGCCCGCCTGCGGGCGGGCGAGGCCGACTCGGCCTTCCTGGCCGTGAGGCCGCCCGGGCATCACGCCTTGTCGGCGCGGGCGATGGGCTTCTGCCTGTTCAACAACGTCGCCGTCGCCGCCTCCTCCCTGGCGGCCGGTGGCGAGCGGGTCCTCATCATCGACTTCGACGCCCACCACGGCAACGGGACGCAGGACATCTTTTACGACGACCCTGACGTGTGTTACGTGTCCATGCACCAGTACCCCTTCTATCCCGGCACCGGTGCCCTCCGCGAGATGGGCCGCGGGCCGGGACTCGGCACGACCGTCAACCTGCCGATGCCGGAAGGGACCGGTGGCGACGTCTACCGGGCGGCCTTCGATGCCGTCATCGAGCCGGTGGCCGAGCGCTTCGCCCCGGCTTGGGTCCTCATCTCGGCGGGCTTCGACGGCCACCGGGACGATCCCCTCACCGACCTCGGCCTCACGGCCGGTGACTTCTCTGACCTGACGTCGCGCTCGCTGCGGCTGGCGCCGGCCGGGCGCCGCATCGTCTTCTTGGAAGGCGGCTACGACCTCGATGCCCTGGCAGCCTCCTCGGCTGCCTGTGTCGCCGCCCTCGCCGGCGAGACCTTGCGACCCGAGCCGCCGTCCGGCGCCGGCTCGGCGGGGGCGCACGCCCTCGAGGTCGTGGCGGCGGCACGGCGCCTTCATCTCGACGAACCGTCCGAGTGACGCCCGAAGGCCAGCTACCCTCGCCGACCGTGGTTCCAGAGCGTCTCCGGCCCGTTCTGGGGGCGACGGTTCCTGTCGCCGAGCGTTTCACCGCTGCCGGCAAGTCGATCTACCTCGTCGGCGGAACGGTGCGCGACGCCATCGCCGGCCGCCCCGGGGGCGCCACCGGGGATGACTCGGTTGATATCGACCTCACGACCGACGCCCTTCCCGACGAGATCGAGGAGCTCGTGGCAGGGCTGGCGGAGACGACCTGGACGCAGGGAAAGCGCTTCGGCACGATCGGGATGCGCTACGGCGGCCGCCAGTTCGAGATCACGACACACCGGGCGGAGGCTTACGATCCCGACTCGAGGAACCCTTCGGTCAGCTTCGGTGACGACATCGTGGTCGACCTCTCGCGGCGTGACTTCACGGTGAACGCCATGGCCTTGCGCCTGCCCGATCTGGAGCTCTTCGATCCCCACGGTGGTCTGCAGGACCTTGCCGCCAAGCGCTTGCGCACGCCGCTCGACCCGGAGACGTCCTTCAGCGACGACCCGCTCCGGATGCTGCGCGCCGCCCGCTTCCTCGCCGGCTACGAGCTGGAGCCGGACGTCGCCTTGGTGAGGGCGGTGGCCGCCATGACCGAGCGCCTGTCCATCGTGTCGGCCGAGCGCATCCGCGACGAGCTCGACAAGCTCATCACCCTGCCGGCCCCCGCTGCCGGGCTGTGGTTCATCGTGTCCACCGGCTTGGCGGCGAGGTTCCTCCCCGAGCTGCCGGCCCTCTCCCTGGAGCAGGACCCCGTGCACCGGCACAAGGACGTGCTCTCGCACACGATCGCCGTCGTGTCGAAGACGCGGCCGGACAAGGTGCTGCGCCTGGCCGCTCTCTTCCACGACGTCGGCAAGCCGAGGACGCGCGCCGTCGGACCCGATGGCGTTTCGTTCCACCATCACGATGTCGTGGGCGCCCGCATGACACGGGAGCGCATGAAGGCGTTGCGGTATTCCTCCGAGGAGATCGACGAGGTCTGCCACCTCGTCGAGCTGCACCTCCGCTTCCACACCTACCAGCTCGGCTGGACCGACAGCGCGGTTCGCCGGTATGCCCGCGATGCCGGAGACCAGCTGCAGCGCCTCAACGAGCTCACCCGGGCGGACTGCACGACTCGCAACGCGGCACGGGCACGCGCCCTTGGTGCACGGATGGACGAGCTCGAGGCGCGCCTGGCGGAGATCCGCCAGAAGGAGGAGCTGGACGCCCTTCGCCCCGAGCTCGACGGTGTCGAGGTCATGTCCGTCCTCGGAATCGGGCCCGGGCGCCTCGTCGGCGAGGCGCTCGCCTTCTTGATGGAGATACGACTCGACGAAGGGCTCGTCGGAGCCGAGGAGGCGAGGCGCCGCCTGCGCGCTTGGTACGCGGCGCGTCCTCCCGCTCCGGACGGCACCGAGCGCAAGCACCGATAACCCCCTGCGGTGGGCCTGCGATGAGTAGTGTCGCAAACGGTCTCGTGGCCGAGGCGTACCCACCAGGAGGACGGGCTTCGATGATCTCACCGATGCCAGGAGGCGGTCCGGAGGACCGCGTCCGCATCGAGGCCCTCGTGGAGCATGCCTTCGACGCCATCATCGTCACGGATGCCTTCGGTGTCGTCACCTACGCGTCTCCCGCCGTGCGAACGAGCCTCGGGTACGAGCCAGGAGAGCTGGTCGGGCGGCGGCATGCCGAGCTCTTCCCGACCGACGAGATCGACTCCACCCTTGCCTCCCTCAAGCACCTCCGCGAGACACCAGGGGCCGTGACACCGGTGAGCTTCCGCAACCGGCACGCCGACGGCTCCCTCCGCTCGTTTCGGGGAGTGGCCCACAATCTCTTGCACGTTCCCGGCGTCGCCGGGGTCGTCATCAACGCCACCGACGTCACCGAGCACCTGAAGGCAGAGCAGGCGTTGCGGGAGATGGCCGCCGCCATCGAGTCCTCGTCCGACGCCATCTTCGGCACCACCCTCGAAGGGGACATCACGAGCTGGAACGCCGCCGCCGCGGCGCTCACCGGCTATTCGTGCGACGCTGCCATCGGGTCGCCCCTCTCCTTGCTCTTCCAGACCGATCGCACGGCCGAGGCGGCGGCGATCATCGCCCGAGTGCGTGAAGGCGAGGCGGTGCGCGGGCACGCCACCCTGTGGAAGCGCCAAGACGGCTCGAGCGTGCACGTCTCCTGCACGGCTTCGTCGGTCCGCAACGAACGAGGGATCGTGAGCGGGATGTCCATGGTCGTGCAGGACATCACGGAACGCCGCCTCGCGGCTGACGCCCTCCGCCATGCCACCTTGCACGACCCGCTCACGCACCTGCCCAACCGGGACCTCCTGATGGACCGCTTGCGAACCGCCTTGGCGCAGTCGCAGCGGCACGGCAAGCGCGTCGCCGTGCTCATCGTGGATCTCGACGGCTTCAAGGATGTCAACGACTCCCTCGGGCATGCCGCCGGCGACCTCGTGCTCGCCGAGATGGCGAGCCGACTGGCCGGAGCGGTGCGGGTGGGCGACACGGTCGCCCGATTCGGCGGGGACGAGCTCGTCATCGTTCGAGAGACGGCCGACGAGGAGGAGACGAGCCGGTTCGCCGTCCGCGTGCTCGACTGCATGACCGAGCCGATGGAGATCGAGCGCACCTCCGAGCTCTTCGTGTCCGCCTGCATCGGCGCCGCCATCTCGCGCCCGGGGACCTCGGCGGAGGATCTCGTGCGCGAGGCGGACGCCGCCCTTCACCGCGCGAAGGATCGCGGACGCTCCGCCATCGAGTTCTTCGACGAGGATCTACGTTCGCGGGCTCGTTCCCGGGTGGACCTCGGCGCCGCCCTCCGGCGGGCGCTGGAGCGCGGCGAGCTCTTCCTCGTCCATCAGCCCGTGGTTGCCCTCGGCAACGTCACCTTGCGAGGCTCGGAGGCCCTCATCCGTTGGGCGCATCCCGACCGGGGCGTGATCTCCCCTCTCGACTTCATCCCGTTGGCCGAGGAGACCGGGCTCATCGTGCCCGTGGGGGAATGGGTGCTCTCCGAGGCGCTCCGGCAGATCTCGAAGTGGCGGCGTCAGTACTCCCTGCAGGGTGACTACTCCGTCTCCGTCAACCTCTCGGCCCGCCAGCTCGCCTCCCCCGACCTCGTCGCTGCCGTCGCGGGTGCCCTCGCCACGTCGGCGGTCCCGCCGAGTTCGGTCTACCTCGAGATCACCGAGACGACGCTGCTGTCACAGGTCGCCTCGAACCTCGACACGCTCCGCCTGCTGCGCGATCTCGGCGTGCATCTCACGGTGGACGACTTCGGCACCGGCTACTCCTCGCTCAGCTACCTGCGCCAGCTGCCGATCGACTCGCTCAAGATCGACCGTTCCTTCATCGACGGGCTCGGCGTCGACTCCCACGACACCGCCATCGTGGAAGCCGTCATCGGCCTTGCCAAGGTGCTCGCCCTCGACGTCGTGGCAGAAGGCGTCGAGACGCGCATGCAGTTGGAGCTGTTGCGGGAGATGGGTTGCCGGACGGGACAGGGTTTCTTGTTCTCGCAGCCGCTCGACACCGCTGAGATGGAGCGGTTCCTCACGGCCACATCTGCTACCGCCGGGCGACTTGCCGCCGTGCGGTAGCGAGCCGCCGCGCCGGCTCAGTCGCCGAGGGCGAACTCCTCGACGAGGCGGTGGGCCTCGTCGTCGTGGAACTGCACCGGAGGCGACTTCATGAAGTAGGCCGACGGACCGATGAGGGGACCGCCGATGCCCCGGTCGAGCCCGATGCGCGCACACCGGAGGGCGTCGATGATGACGCCTGCTGAGTTCGGCGAGTCCCAGACCTCGAGCTTGAGCTCCAAGTTGAGCGGGACGTCCCCGAAGTTGCGGCCCTCCATCCGGATGTAGGCCCACTTGCGGTCTTCCAGCCAGGGCACGTGGTCGGACGGTCCGATGTGGATGTCGTCCTCGCCGAGGGCGCGGTCCAACTGGCTCGTGACGGCTTGGGTCTTCGAGATCTTCTTCGACTCGAGGCGCTCGCGCTCCAACATGTTGCGGAAGTCCATGTTGCCGCCGACGTTGAGCTGGTAGGTGCGGTCCAAGACCAGCCCGCGGTCCTCGAACAGCCGAGTGAGCACCCGGTGGACGATGGTCGATCCGACCTGGCTCTTGATGTCGTCACCGATGATGGGCAGCCCGGCGTCCTCGAAGCGCTTGGCCCACTGCGGGTTGCTGGCGATGAAGACGGGAATGGCGTTCACGAAGGCGACACCGGCCTCGAGGGCGGCGCTGGCGTAGTGCTTCTGTGCCTCGTCCGAGCCGACCGGCAGGTAGGCGACGAGGACCTCGGCGCCGCTCGAGCGCAACACCTCGGCGACGTCCACCGGAGCCGCCGGCGATTCCTCGATGACCTGGCGGTAGTAGCGACCGAGGCCGTCGAATGTCGGCCCGCGCTCCACGGTGACTCCGAGCGAGGGAACGTCGGCGAAGCGAACGGTGTTGTTCCGGCTTGCCCAGATCGCCTTGCTGAGGTCGAGCCCCACCTTGGCGGCGTCCACGTCGAAGGCAGCCACGACCTCGGTGTCGCCGACGTGATAGCCACCGAGCTCGACGTGCATGAGACCCGGCACGCTCTCGGTTGGATCTGCGTTGCGGTAGTACTCGATCCCCTGCAACAGCGCGCTGGCACAGTTGCCGACGCCGGCGATGGCGACCTTGATCGTCTTGTTGGACATTCCTCGTTCCTTTGACTCGTGAAGAGGCGAAGCGCTCTTGTTGTGGCTGGCGTTCAGTGTGTCGCTGGGTGTGTTGTCGTTCGGTTCTCGCTGATGGTTCGGGTTCGGTTCATGACACCTCGGCCGCCGGTTCCTGCTGCTCCCCGACGCCGTCGGGTCGTGCCGCCCGTTCTGCGGTGATGAGGTGATCGATCCAGTCCAGCTCGAAGGCGATAGTGGCACTCGAATGCTCGACGAGGGATCGCTCGAAGCGGTCGAGGGGGCGTGGCGGCGAGTCGGCCGAACGGACGATGGCGACACGCCGGTCCTCCAGCTGGCGACGGCGCCGCTCCAGCAACCGCAGTCGAGCCTCCGGCGCCAGATGGCGGGCGAAAGCCCAGCGGAGCGCAAAAGCCTTGCCGTCCTTGCCGTCGCTGCTGTCGGCGCCGTCGTCGCCGAGGAGACGCTCGAAGAGCTCCTCACCACTCGGCGTCAGCTCGTAGACCTTCCGAGTCCTCGACGTGGCGGTCGTCCGAGTTGGGCGGGTGACAGCGGAGCTGCGCGCCGCCAAGCGGGCGCGGAAGGCGGCGCGCTCTCCTGCCATGGAGCCGGTGAACGCTACGACCTCGGCCGGTGGAGCTTCCGGTGCCGCCGTCAACTCCCGCACGGCGCCGTCGTGTTCCAGACGAGCGAGGGCCGGGTAGAGCGAACCGAAGGAGAGGCTCGAGAGCAGTCCGAAATCGCTGCGGAGTCGTTTGCGCAGGTCATAGCCGTGCATCGGCTGCCGCTTCAAAAGACCGAGTATCGCCATCTCCAGCACGCCGCTGACTATAACACGGCCGACATATCGTGTCGATATGTCGGGATGACGATTCTGTGGATTCGCCCACAAAGCCCGGGGCGGCCGGCCCTCTACGCTTGTGCGCCATGCCCGAGCTCGTCCAACCGCCGGGGAGCGGTGGGACGTCCAACCCGGGCTGGTACCCGGATCCGTGGGGGCGCTCAGCGTGGCGTTGGTGGGACGGCTGGAGCTGGACCGGCTGGATCTCGCCTCCGGAGGGCGTCGGGCCGGGCGTCGTGCGGCGGCTCGTCGTGGAACCCACTCCCTTCCCGCCGGCACCGCCCGAGGCACCCGGTCGCGAGCGGCTGCCGGGCGGTGCGCCCGCCGGCGTCGGCCCGCTCGAAACGGCGGGGCGGGAGATGACCCCCTTCTCGTCCGGGATGGCGGCCCCGCACGGCGGGGTCGGCCCGGTGCCATCGATGGGGAGCGGGATCCGGCCCTCGGGGCCGCCACGGCCGGTGCCGCCAGCCGGCCGCCGCCGCCTCGTCGTCGAGCTCCTGATCGTGCTCGCCGTCTTTCCGCTGCCCTATGTGATCTCGGCCCTGCAGGCACTCGTCGCCTATCTACTCGGGGAGGGTGCCGGCAAGCGCATCCCGGTGTTGTTCCCCGGGCACATGGGAGCCGGGTTTCCCTTCGTGCTCGTCGAGGTGTTGCTGCCGCTGGCCGCCGGCGCTCTCGTGCTCTACCTGCTCTCGCTGCCGGGCGGCGACGGCGGCCCGGCAGCCATCGGGCTCGATCGCCAGCAGGTGCGGGCCGATCTCGCCTTGCTGCTGCCGGTGTTCGCACTGTGTGACCTCATCCCGATCGTCGGCGGCAGCTTGGCGTTGCACGCCCTCGGCGTCCACAACCCGTCTCCGGCGACGGGAGGTGTGCCTGCGTATTACGGCGTCGCCTATGTGGCCATGGCCGTGGTGGCCGGCGTCGTCGAGGAGCTCGTCGTGCTCGGCTACCTCGTGCGGCGACTCGAGCAGCTGGGGCTGAGACCGCTCTGGGTCGTGGTGCTCGCCGTGGCGGTGCGCGGCTCCTATCACCTCTACTACGGGTGGGGGGTCCTTCCTCTTCTCCTCTGGGCCACCGCGAGTGTCCTGCTCTACCGCCGGTACCGCCGCCTCGCCCCGTTCATCGTCGTGCATGCGCTCTGGGACTCCGGGATCTTCCTCAGCGGGCACTTCCTCGCAGCAGAGGTCCTCATCCTCACGCCGCTCACGATCGCCTTCACGGCGACGTGGTGGCGCTACCTGCCGGCGCGGGCGGAGCGATCCGGGCGGTGAACAGAGGCCCCCACGCAGCCGCGGCATTAACCTGTTGTGCGATGGCAGACGTCGGCAGCGGGTCACAGAGCTTCTGGGGAGCGGGCGGCCCGCCGAACCCCGGACGCATCGAGTACCGGCTCATGCGGGAATCTGTCGTCAGCCAGTACCGTCGCGGCCGGCTCGGACGCCTCGACGTCTGCGACGCCCAGCCCGAGCTCTTACGTGTGGCACGTAACCTCGGCCGCGAGACGGCGACGGAATGCCCGATCTGCGAGGAGGCGAAGCTCGTCCACGTCTCCTTCGCGTTCGGTCCGCGGCTGCCCTCCAGCGGCCGGGCGCTGGCGCCGGGCGAGATCACGAAGCTGACCCGTAACAGCGCAGAGCTCGCCTGCTATGTGGTCGAGGTCTGCATCGAGTGCTGCTGGAACCACCTGCTGCGGATGTTCACCGTGGGCGGCGCGGGCGGCACCCGGATTCGAGGCTGACCGCTCGAGCGACCGAGTGCCTCGGGCGGCGGCGCAGGAGCCGCCGAAGAAGCGAGACAGGCAGGACAAGCGACACAGAGCAGCACAGAACAGAGCCCCACGACGCCGCCGGCAGCCATGAGGCGCTGGACGGAAGGGAGAGCAACATGACTGAGCACGTCACCGTTCCGTGGGTACGGAGCAGGAAACGCCGCCAGGGCGCCGAACCCCTCGTGATGATCACGGCCTACGACGAGCCGTTCGCCCGCCTCGTCGACGCCGCCGGCGTCGACCTCATCCTCGTCGGCGACACGCTGGCCGAACTTGTCCTCGGTTATGAAGACACCTTGAGCGTCGGCGTCGAGCAGATGGTCCACCACATCGGAGCCGTGGCTCGAGCCCGCCCGCACGCCCTCGTCATCGGGGACCTCCCGTGGATGAGCTATCACACGGAGGTCTTCGAGGCCGTGCGCAACGCCGCCAAGCTCGTTCGCGCCGGCGCCGGCGCCGTCAAGCTGGAGGGCGGCCGGCGGCGCCTTCCTGTCGTGCGGGCCATCCTCGATGCCGAGATCCCGGTGATGGCCCACCTCGGCCTCACGCCGCAGTCGGTCCACGCAATGGGCGGTTACAAAGTGCAGGGTCGCCAAGTCTCGGCTGCCGAGGAGCTCGTGGGCGACGCCAGCGCCCTGGCGGAGGCGGGGTGTTTTGCGATCGTGCTCGAAGGCGTCCCCGACGTGCTCGCCGAGCGGATCACCGCAGAGGTGGACGTCCCGACGATCGGCATCGGAGCCGGCAGCGGCTGCGACGGACAGGTCCTCGTCCTGCACGACGTCCTCGGTCTCTCGAAGGGCATCGCTCCCAAGTTCGTGCGCCGCTACGCCGACCTCGCGACGATCGTCACAGCGGCCGTCTCGCAGTATGCCGCCGAGGTCCGCAGCGGGGCCTTCCCGTCTGACACCGAGTCCTACCACGGCTCGAGCGAGCTACGGGAGGCCCTCACGGTGCCGTCGTAGGGTCGTGACACACCCTGCGCCCATACTTGGCGAGTGCACGTCGTCGGAACCGTACGGGGCGTCCCCCTGCCGGAGGCAGGCAAGGCGTGGGCTACCATGACCAACGTCCTATCTGCCCCTGCCCCGGTCGCACCGGGGCCCCGAGCGCACGGCGCCGGGTCCGGAGGAGGTGCGTGCCGCAATGCGGCCCTATGAAGTCATGGTCATTTTCGATGTCGACCTCGAAGAGGGCGACATCCGCCAACGTGTCGAGCGTGTCCACGAGCTCGTGCGGTCGAAGGGTGGGACTCCAGGAAGCGTCAGCCACTGGGGCCGTCGCACCTTCGCCTACGAGATCAAGCACCGCTCCGAGGGGTACTACCTCGTCCTCGAGGCGACGGCCGAACCGGCCGCCATGGCCGAGGTGGACCGTTATCTGGCCCTCGAGGACGCCGTCCTCCGCCACAAGGTCATCCGGCAACCGGACGACGTCGCCGGCAGAGCGGCATCGCACGGGCGCAAGCGCTCGTCGCCGCCCCGGACAACGGCACCGTCTCCGGCGCCAACCGGCGCAGGGCGCTCCGGCACCCGCTCGGATGTCACCGCCGGCAGCACGGCGGCTGCGACGACAGCGCCGATCGCGGCAGAGGCCGCCGAGACCCCTGGCCCAGCCACCGGTGCGCCCGGCGACGAGACCCCGGCCAGCTGAGCGACATGACGACACAGGAGAATTGAGAGATGTCCAACGGGAACACCATCGTGCTCGTCGGGAACGTCACGCGCGATCCCGAACTTCGTTTCACACCGAGCGGGCAGCCGACGACGACCTTCGGCCTCGCCGTCAACCGGCGCTGGCAGAACCGCCAGACCCAGGAGTGGGAGGAGGCGACGTCCTTTTTCGACGTCGTGTGCTGGCGCGAGCTCGCCGAGAACGCCAGCGAGAGCCTGCGGCGAGGAGCCCGCGTCATCGTGACCGGCCGCCTCGAGCAGCGGAGTTGGGAGACGGCCGACAACGAGAAGCGCTCGAAGGTCGAGGTCGTCGCTGACGAGCTCGGTCCGAGCCTTCGTTGGGCGAGCGCCGTCGTGACGAAGAACGAGCGGAAAGGCCCGGGCGAGGGCGGCGGCGGTCGCTCGTCGGCTCCACCGGCCCGCTCGTCAGCACCTGAGCCGGAAGCACCGTATGCGAGTTATGACGAGGAGCCGTTCTGATGGCACGCAACAACGACCGCGATCGCGGCACGCGTCGGGCGCCGAAGGAGACTGCCCGCCGCGGGAAGAAGAAGGTCTGCATCTTCTGCAAAGAGCACATCGCCTGGGTCGACTACAAGGAGATCGGGCTGCTGCGCAAGTTCATGTCGGACCGGGGGAAGATCCGGGCTCGCCGTGTTTCCGGCAACTGCGCACAGCACCAGCGCGATGTCGCCCTCGCCATCAAGACCGCCCGCGAGCTGGCACTGCTGCCCTACACGCAGCGCACGACGAGCGACCGGCCCTCGCCGAGAGGCCCGGGCCGCGGCGGTCGGGGCGCTCCGGCTCCGGACGTTCCCGGCGCCCCGGAGGCAGATGACGCCGCCACCCTCGACGGCGAGCTGCCCGACGAGGATCTGCTCGACGAGCTCGTCTCGGTGCCGAGCGCGGAGGACGAGTGATGAAGCTGGTCCTCCGATCTGACGTGAACGGCCTCGGCAAGCGGGGCGACGTCATCGACGTTGCCGACGGCTATGCCCGCAACCATCTCATCCCGGGCGGCCAAGCCATCCCGGCAACGCCGCGGATCGAGCAGCAGGCAAAGTCCATGCGCCGTTCCCGCGACGTCAAGGACGCCCGCGACCGGGAAGGCGCCGAGACCGTCGCCCGCAAGCTCGTGCCGATGGTCATCAAGATCCCGGCGCGTGCTGGCGCCGAGGGCCGTCTCTTCGGGTCAGTCACGACACAAGACGTCGTCGAGGCCGTTCATCAGCAGGCGGGCGTGACCCTGGACCGTCGCCGCCTCACCACGGAGGAGGCAATCCGCTCGATCGGGGTGCACGAGGTGGCTGTCCGACTCCATCCCGAGGTCGAGTTCCGCGTCACCGTCGAGGTCGTCCCGGCGGGCTGAGAACCAATGGCCGGCATGGACTCACTCCGTGTTGCGCCGGAAGAGCTGTCCGAGAGAAACCTCTGGCGGGGAAACGTTGTCGCGCCCGGACGGCGGCTCGCCGGATCGGCGCCGGGTGATGGCGAGACGACGCCGTGCGTACACCAATCCTGCCCTCCACAGTGTTGCCCACAGGCTTTTCCCCTCGGGGAGCTCCGTATTCCACACGTTGATGCCCTATCGACCCCCAGGGCAGTTAGGGCATCCTGAGGCTCCTGATGGCGAGCATCCCCCCGATACCCAACCCGGCGCGGCAGCCTCGGCGGTCACGGCCGGCTCTGACTGAGCCGGGCGGACTCACCGGAGGAGCCACCGGAGGGAGCTCCATCGCCCGCATCGCCCCCCACAGCTTCGAGGCGGAGGAGTCGCTCCTCGGCGCCATGCTGCTGTCCCGCGACGCCATCGCCGTGGCCGTGGAGGAGGTCTCGGCCGACGACTTCTACAAGCCGTCGCATGCCCACATCTTCTCTGCCGTGACGGCGCTCTACGCCCGAGGTGAACCGGCGGACGCCGTCACGGTGGCCGAAGAGATGCGACGCCACGGCACGTTGGAGGCCTCCGGCGGCGCCTCGGCCCTCATCTCGTTGCAGGCGAACACGCCCGCCATCTCGAGCGCTGGACGCTATGCCCGCATCGTGCAGGAGCACGCCGTGCTCCGGCGCCTCATCGGCGTCGCCCACGAGATCGCCGAGATCGGCTACGAGTTGCCCGCCGACGTCGTCGCCGCGGTCGATCGCGCCGAGGCGATGGTCTTCGACGTCGCCCAGCGCCGCTCGAGCGACTCCACCCGAGCGCTGAAGGATCTCCTGGCTGAGAGCCTCGATCACCTCGAGTATCTCAACAACCTGGGCGAGACGATCACCGGCGTGGCCACGGGGTATCAGGATCTGGACCACGAGCTCTACGGCCTGCAGGCTTCCAACCTCGTCGTGGTGGGTGCCCGTCCGTCCATGGGAAAGACAGCCTTTGCCCTCGGGTTGGCGGCGCACGCTGCCCGTATCGGCGTGCCGGTGCTCTTCTTCTCCCTCGAGATGAGCCATCTCGAGCTCGCCCAGCGCGTCCTGTGCGCCGAGGCACGCGTGGACGCAGGCCGCTTGCGCAACGGGCGGCTGGTCGAAAGTGACTGGTCGAAGATTGCCGGCGCCATCGGGCGGATCGGTACGTCGCCCCTCTACATCGACGACAACCCGAACGTGACGGTGATGGACATCAGGGCGAAGGCGCGGCGCATGAAGAGCGCTGAGGGCGGCCTTGGTCTCGTCGTCGTCGACTATCTGCAGCTCATGACGGGGCGATCCTCCGCAGAAAGCCGCCAGGTCGAGATCTCCGAGATCTCGCGCGGCCTCAAGATCCTCGCACGAGAGCTGCAGATCCCGGTCGTGGCGCTGAGCCAGCTCTCTCGGAACCTCGAGTCGCGCGCCGACAAGCGACCGATGCTCGCCGACCTGCGCGAGTGCCTGGCGGGCGACACGGTCGTCAGCCTTGCCGGCGGGCCTCCCTGCACGATCGCCCGGCTGGCGGCCGCCGGGGAGGCGAATGTCGAAGTGTGGTCGCTCGACGAGGACTACCGCCTCGTTCCCGCCGTCATGGTGCAGGCGTGGTCGACCGGCACCAAAGCGGTGCTCGCCCTCCGTCTCGCCGGCGGTCAAGTGCTGAAGGCGACGGCCAATCACCCGTTGCTGACGCCGGAAGGATGGCTGCCGGTGGGTGAGCTGTCCATCGGGACACCGGTCGCCGTCAGCGATGTGCCGGACGACCGAGCTCCGCTCGACCTGCCCGAGCCGGTTGGGGCGGGTTACCCCGAGGGCGGGGGCTCGGGCGCAGCAGGCGGTGCCGTGTCGGCCCGCACGCGCTCGCACGACTCCCGGCTCGGCCCGCTCGCCGCCATCGCCTGGTCGAGGGTCGAGGACATCACGCCGGCCGGCGAGGAGGAGGTCTTCGACGCCTACGTGCCCGGCACCCACAGCTTCGTCGCCAACGGAATCGTCTCCCACAACAGCGGCGCCATCGAGCAGGACGCCGACGTCGTCATGTTCATCTACCGGGACGAGGTCTACAACCCGGACTCGAGCGACCGCGGCGTGGCGGAGATACTCATCGCCAAGCATCGCAACGGCCCGACCGGGCTCGCCAAGCTCAGCTTCATCTCCAACTATGCGCGATTCGGCGACCTCGCCAAGATGTGAGTTCGCGAAGCCGGCGCCTGATGACGCCAGGCCAGCGAGCGCCCCGAGCGGCTGTCTTGCTCAGGACGCCTTTCGGCGCTTGCCCGGCGATGCCGCCGACGCCCGCTCGGCTTCGGCTTCGGCTGCCGACACGGCTGCCTCCAGCTCGTCGCGGCTCATCTTGGAGCGGCCGGCGATGTTGAGCTCGGCTGCCCGTTCTGCCAGGGCGGCCTTCGAAGCGTGAGAGCGGATGCCCTGCGGCTCGGTTGCCGCCCGAGGCGAGGGGCGTCTCTTCGAGCCGCTGCCAGCCGTGGCCGTGGCTGGGCGGCTGGCCTGGGCGGGTGTCTCGGACGTCAGGCTCTCGGCTCCCGCTCGCTTGAGGCGGGCAGCGTCCACGCTCGCCCGCAGGGCGTCCATGAGATCGACCACCGGGGCGGGCTGGAAGACCGGCGCGCCCGTGCTCACGACCTCGCCCCGGCTCTTGCGCTCGATGAGATCCTCAACGGCGTCGCGATAGGTGTCCCGGTACTGCTCCGGTTGCCACTCCGTCGTCATGGAGTCGACGAGCAGCTTCGCCGTGTCGAGCTCGCGGCCCTGGAACGAGACGTCCTCGCTCGGAAGCGTGCCCAGCTCCGCCACGGGGTCACGGACCTCGTCGGCGAAGAACATCGTTTCGAGCGCCAGCACTCGCTTGTCGGGCCGGATGGCCACGAGGTGCTGCTTGCCTCGCATGACGAACGAGGCGACGCCGACCTTGTTCGTCTCCTCCATGGCCTGGCGCAGCAGGGCGTAGGCGCGTTCGGCGCCCGGACCCTGGGGTGCCAGGTAGTACGTCGACTTGTAGAAGACGGGGTCGATCTCGTTGAGGTCGACGAAGTCGGTGATCTCGATGTTGCGGGAACGCCCGGGCTCGACGGCTTCGAGCTCCTCCGGCTCGATGACGACGAAGCGACCACCCCCCAGGTCGTAGCCCTTCACGATGGCGTCGAATGCCACCTCCTCGCCCGTGCGCTCGTTGACGCGCTTGTTGCGGACGCGGTCCGACGTCCCTCGCTCGAGTTGATTGAAATGGACTGTCTTGTCATCGGTAGCCGAGTACACACCCACCGGCACGTTGACAAGACCAAAGCTGAGCGCTCCGGTCCAAATAGGCCGCGCCACGGCGCCTCCCCTCATATTCAGCTGAGAAAGTCAAGCACGCTTGTCGACCGTTGACCAGGGCAGGGGACAATTTCGCCTTCCGGAGGCCGCCTGCTCGCCCGCGGGCACCGAGCGGACCGGTCGCCTGCAGCACGCATCCACCACCGTGACACACCCGTTCGGCAAACTGGTTTGTGAGGCCGCGGAAAGGAGGTCAGATGGCTGAAGCAGTCGGGCAGAGGAAGCTCCGCTCCGTGCAGTTCGCGACGGCGCTCGCTCACGGCGTCGCAGACTTCGAGGCCGAAGACCTGACGCATGGTGCCTTGACCCTCACCTTCGGTCTGAGCGCCTGGATGCGCACGACGGCTGTGGGTTTCGAAGAGGCGTGGGCGGGCGTGCTCCTCCTGCGCTCGGCGCTGCTCGAGGTCGGCGGTCTCGACCGCGTGAGCGAGCCCATCCCGCTGCGGGCGAACGATGCCAAGACGGCCCTTGTCAGCACGACGGTGTACCTCGACGGGCTGCTGCAGCGGGCGTCGTACGCCACGGGCCGCCGTCGGAGGGACGTGGCGGCCGATGCCGTCAACCGTCTCAGCCTTCTCGCGAGCTGACGCCATCGAGCCGTGGGCGTCCTGGCAGGGGCCGAGCTGGCCGCAGCGGTAGCCGGGCGTGACGGCTGGTCCGTCGCCGAAGGAGATGCAGCCATCACGAAGCGGTTCACCTTCGGGAGCTTTCAGCTGGCGTTCGCCTTCATGACCGCCGCGGCACTGAAGTCCGAGCGCATGAACCACCATCCCGAGTGGACGAATGTCTATGCCACGGTCGATGTCCGTCTCAGCAGCCACGACGTCGGCGGCGTCACAGAGCGGGATCTCACTCTTGCCGCCTTCATGGACGATGTCGCCGGAAGGCTCATCGCTCCGCTCTGAGGGGAAGGCCGGCGAGCCGGCGCAGGGCCTCGTCGAGGACGCCGTCCTGCTTGCAGAAGGCGAAACGCACGAGGGGCCGCCCCGCCTCCTTGTTGTCGTAGAAGACCTCCGTGGGGATGGCGGCGACGCCACGCTCGGTCACGAGCGCGCGGCAGAACGCCCGGCCGTCCTGTTCGCCGAACTGGCGGATGTCGACGGTCGCGAAGTACGTCGCCTGCGGGCGCTGCAGGGACCAGCCGAGGTCGGCGACGCCGTCACAGAAGCGGTCCCGGCGCTCTTTGAGAGCGCTCGCCACCAAGGCGAAGTAGTCGTCCCCCAAGGCGAGGGCGCTGGCGACGGCGAACTGGAACGGCGTGCCACTCGCGAACGTGAGGAACTGCTTGACGGAGCGCACGGCTTCGACGAGGGACGCCGGACCGAGGACCCAGCCGATCTTCCAGCCGGTGGCCGAGAAGGTCTTGCCGGCGCTCGAGATCTTGATCGTGCGCTCGCGCATCCCGGGCAGGCCGGCGAGGCAGACGTGGACGCCGTCGAAGATGAGGTGCTCGTACACCTCGTCGGTGACGGCCAGGAGGTCGTGCTCGATGCAGAGGCGGGCGATGAGCTCGAGCTCATGGCGCGAGAACACCTTGCCGGTCGGGTTGTGCGGGCTGTTGAGGAGCACGAGCCTCGTGGCCGGCGTGATGGCGCCCTCGAGCTCGTCCTCGTCGAAGGCCCAGTCCGGAGCTCGCAGCCTCACCACCTTGCGGCGGGCGCCGGCCAGGTCGATCGTGGCGGCATAGGAGTCGTAGTACGGCTCGAAGGTGAGCACCTCGTCACCGGGCCCACACAGCCCGAGCACGGCAGCGGCGATCGCCTCCGTGGCACCGGCTGTGACGAGGATCTCCGACGACGGGTCGTAGCTCTCGTGCCACCACCGTTCCTCGTGGGCGGCGATCGCCTGCAGGAGGTCGGGCACCCCGCGACCGGGCGGGTACTGATTGGCCCCGCGCCGGATCGCCTCGACGGCTGCGTCGAGGAGCACGGTCGGCCCGTCCGCGTCGGGAAACCCCTGCCCCAGGTTGATTGCTCCATGGGTGGCGGCCAGGGCGGACATCTCGGCGAACACGGTGGTGCCGTATGCCGCCAGCCTGCCGGGCCGCCCGAGTGCGCGCGGTCTCGGGCCCCCTGCAGCCGAGGATGCAGCTGAATCGTTCACGAGCAGGCACGATAGGGCGGTGCACGAATGGACTGACGCCACCAAGTCGCTCGCCGCCGACGTGATCGCCTACGCCACCGACCGGATCCACCTCGATCCGGTCCCCCTCGACGGCCCGCGGACACCGGAAGAGCTGGCAGCCGAGGTCGGCTCCACCATCACGCCCGAGGGCATCGGGGGTAGCGAGGCCCTGCGCGTCTTCGCCGAGGTTCTCGCCCCGGCTTGCATCTCGATCGACCATCCGCGCTACTTCTCCTTCATCCCGTGCGCCCCGACGCCGGCAAGCACGTTGTTCGACCTCGTCGTGAGCGCCTCGTCGCTCTACGGGGGGAGCTGGCTGGAAGGGGCCGGAGCCGTCTTTGCCGAGAACCAGGCACTGCGCTGGCTGGCGGATCTGGCGGGCTTCCCGGACGGCGCCGGCGGCGTCTTCGTACAGGGCGGAACGCTCGGCAACGTGTCGGCGCTCATCGCCGCCCGCCACAACGCCCGCCGGGACCTCACCAGCCGGGGCATCGAGCAGCCGCCACGCTGGGCGGTGGCGGCCAGCGTCGAGGCCCACTCGTCGATCACGAGCACGGCGGCGGCCATGGACGTCGAGCTCCTTGCCGTCGAGCCGGACGAGCAGGGTCGCCTGACAGGCCCAGCCCTGGAGGCGACCCTGGCGGCGGAGCGCCGCTCCGGCTCCGGCCGGCGGCCCTTTGCCGTGGTCGCCACCGCCGGTACGACGAACCTCGGCATCGTCGACGATCTAGCAGGCGTCGTGTCGGTCGCCCGCCAGGAGGGCCTCTGGGCCCACGTCGACGCCGCCTACGGCGGGGCCGGCATGGCGGCACCGAGCGTGCGGCATCTCTACGCCGGCATCGAGCAGGCCGACTCGTTCGTCGTCGACCCCCACAAGTGGTTGTTCGCCCCGTTCGACTGCGCCGCCTTGCTGTACCGGGACCCTGACAAAGCCCGAGCCGCCCACGTTCAGCACGCCGGCTACCTGGAACCGCTTCGCACGGGCGACGATTGGAGCCCGTCGGACTACGCCCTGCACCTCACGAGGCGCGCTCGCGGTCTCCCGTTCTGGTTCTCCCTCGCCTGTTTCGGGACGACCGCCTACACGACGGCCATCGAGCGCACGCTCGCCGTCGCCCGATACGCGACTGGGCGCATCCGTGAGCTTCCCTATCTCGAGCTCGTGGCCGAACCGATGCTGTCTGTGGTCGCTTTCCGCCGCCTCGGTTGGAGAGAGGCGGACTACTACGAGTGGTCGAGACGCCTCCTCGCCAGCGGGCAGGCCTTCGTCGTGCCGACGACTCATCAGCGAGAGGTCGTGCTCCGCATCGCTATCGTCAATCCCCGGTCTTCGGAGGCAGACGTCGACATCGTGCTCGACTCATTGGGGGCTGAGAACGGTACCGGGCAGCTGGGTGCACCTGGTGTCGCCGCCGGCGCAGGCTGAGGCCGCCGGGCGAGAATGCGCTCAGGCGACGCTTCTCCCGAGAAGACGGCGCGAGCTCAAAGTCGGATGGCGGTGGCGCGCCAGCGCCAGCTCCGCTGGCACCACCACCGGCGCCGGCAGCGCCGGTCGGCGGCACGGCCAGCTGAACTCCTCCGGCTCGAGACCCGGGAGACCGTCGGCTCGGCAGCAGGTGTCGTAGCCGGATGCCCACCGCTCGTGCCAGGTGGCTTGCGCGAGGGTCAGCACTTCGGGGTCGAGCAGCCCGCACTCGCCGTAGCGGCGCCCGATGCAGCGGGCGAGCGCCACGGCCGCCTCGGCATCCGAGCCTGCATCGTGCGCCTGGTCGAGCCGGACGCGGTAGTGCTCGCAGAGGGCGTCCAGGCGGCGCTTGCCCGCGCGCGCGCGGTCGACGTGCCGGTCCATGACGAGCGGGTCGAGGAGGGAGTGCCAGGCGAGCGCCGGCAACCCGAAGGCGCTGAAGAGACCTTCGGCGATGGTGACATCGAAGTTGGCGTTCATGGCCACGACCGGGACGCCCTCGGCGGCGGCTCGCCGCACGGCCGAGTGAATCCGCAGCGCCGCCTCGGCGAGCGGCCTACCCTCTCGCCGCGCCCGCTCCGAGGTGATGCCGTGAATGGCGATGGCTTCAGCCGGGATGTCCCGTCCCGGATCGACGAGCCACGTGTCGGCCCGCACGATGCGATCGGCCGTCGTCCATACGAGGGCAACTTGCACCGGGACGTCCGACGCCGTGTCGATCCCCGTGGTCTCGAGGTCGAAACCGAGGAGGGGACCATCGCACCAGGCCATACTGCTGAGGGTACGCGGAGGGTGTGTCATCCCCGCGGATGCTCGCCCCTCAGGCGAGGTGGCAGACGTCGTTGTAGCTCCGGAGGAACCACCGGTCCCCGCTCACCACGAGCGTCGAGATGGCGCCGTTGTCGACGGCCACGAAGGCGAACGGGCGCGAGCCGGTGGCGATGGAGAGGACCATTCCGATAGCGCCGCCATGAGAGAACGCCACGACCCGCCCGCCCGGATGTTCGGCGGCTATTCGTTCGATGCCGGCGCGTACTCGAGCCGCCAACTCCTCGTTCGACTCGGCACCCGGGACGACGTCCCAACGTTCCTGCCGCATCATCTCCAGGGCCACGGGGTCGAGCGAGATGACCTTGTGGCGGTAGAGACCGCCCTCCCACTCGCCGAGCCTGACCTCGCGCAGGCCCGCCTCGACGAGCGGCGTGAGCCCGCTCCGCTCGGCGAGCGGTGCCGCCGTCTCGTGAGTCCGGCGCAGCGTCGTGACGTAGATGGCATCGATTCTCGATCCGGCCAGCCGCTCGGCCACGCGAGCGGCCTGCTCGACTCCCTGCGGCGCCAGCTCCGGATCGCCGTGACCGTCCAGGAGCGGGAAGGGCTCGGCCGGATCGGCCGGGATGGTTTCGCCGTGGCGTACGAGTACGATCTCGGTGGCCGAGGGGGGGGCCGAGAAACGGACCTGGCGATGCCCACGGCCGGGTGGTTGCAACTCTCCGTCGTCCATGCGAGGAGACTACGAGCCCGGCAAGGGCCCTGAGGGCCGATGCCGACGGCTGCGCCAGGTTTCGATCACGTGCCGACGGGGCATCCCCGGGTCGAGTCAGCGAGGGACATCGAGGGCTTGCCGTATAAGGAGGGGTAGTGACGACGAACACTGTGGAACTCGACGATCTCGAGATTCGCATCCTCGAGGCGATGATGTTCTCGACCGAGCCGTTGCCCGAGCTGAAAGAGCTGTTGACCTCCGAGCCTCGGCGGCGCAAGCTGCGCGTCGCAGCCGGGCTGCCGGCGATACCGGACTACGAGTAGTCCCGAGCACGATTCGGCCCGACGACGGGTAGCACGGCGCCCTGCTCATCGGTGTCGTAGGGGTCGGTTTTCTCCGCTTCGGCGCCTGCTCGTTCGTGGAGGACCCCCTGCGCCCTATCCTCGTGCCCGTGCGACCGACCCCGTGGTACCTCGGGATCGACTTCGGGACGAGCTTCACCGTCGTTGCCGCCTCGCGGGACGGCGCCGCCACGGTTGTCGACGTCGAGTCGAACGGCAGCTCGCGCATGCCCTCGTCCGTCTTCTTTACCCAGGACGAGGAGTTCCTCGTGGGCACGGCGGCCCTGCATCAGGCCGTTTTCAGCCCGGAGCGCTTCGAGCCGACGCCGAAACGGGCCATCGGCGAGGGCGAGATCTTCCTCGGCGACCGTCTCATCGCGGTCGTCGATCTCGTCTCGGCGGTGCTGCGGCGCGTCTACGCCGAAGCGTGCCGCCAGCAGGGCGAGACGGTGCCGGCCACGGTTTGCGTGACGCACCCGGCCGACTGGAGCGCCACGCGTCTCAACGTCTTGCGGGAGGCGATCGAGAAGGCGGGTATCCGAACGGTCACCTTGGTGCCCGAGCCGGTGGCGGCGGCCACCCGATTCGCCATGGCGACGCCGATCGGGGCCAACATCGCCGTCTACGACTTCGGTGGCGGGACGATGGACGCCGCCGTGCTCACCCGCACCGAGGAGGACTTCGTCGTGGCCGGACAGCCGGCGGGCCGGGATCCGCTCGGCGGCGAGGACATCGACCGGCGCATCATCGACTACGTCGGGACGCTCGTGGGCGAGGATGACGAGGCCTGGCGTGCTCTCCTCAACGCCGAGGACACCAAGGAGAGGCACAACGCCGCCACGCTTCGCGCCGAAGTGCGGCGCGCAAAGGAGACCCTGAGCGAGGTGTCCGCCTGCCAGCTCTGGCTGCCCGGCCTGGAACGTGCCATCCAGTTGACTCGCGTGGAGCTCGACGGCCTCATCGGAGCGGACGTCGACGCCACCGTTGACACCTTGCAGCGCGCCCTCGAGGACGCCCGAGTGGCACCGTCTGATCTCGCCGGTATCTACCTGATCGGCGGCTCGAGCCGGATCCCCCTTGTGGCCGACACGATCTGGCGGCGCCTCGAAGTCCGTCCCGTCGTACAGGACAACCCGAAGTCCGTCGTTGCCCTCGGTGCCTCCGGCTGGACCCGAGAGTCCCGAGACGCGAGTTCCTCGTCGGTCAGCACCCGCCGGTCGAAGTCGTCGCCGCCACCGCCACCGCCACCACCACCGCCCGTGGCCCCGGTCCCGGCCGTGGCACCGCCTGGCGATGGCCGGGTGAGGGCGGCCGGTGTGCCTCCTGCCGCACCGGTGGTTCCTCCTCCCATGCCGAGGCCGCCAGCCGAGCGCGCGCGGGCGGCGCCCGCGCCGCAGGAGCCGCCGGCGCCTGTGTCTCGGCCGGGGGCGGCAGCCGCCCGCGCCGCCGCCACGATGCCCACGGTCTCGGCTCCTCGTCGCCAACCGACATCTCCGCCGGCGAGCCGAGCCCGTACCCCGGCGGCCGCACCGCAGCCCGCCCCACCCGCCCCGACTCGGACGCCTGCTGCCCCTGCCGGCGCTGCCGCGGCTCCCCGGGGCGGAACCGGAGCCGCTGCATCTCCCCCGTACCAGATGACGGAAAGCCCATCCTCCTACATCGTCACGCTGCGGCGCAGCTGGCGGCTGGATTTGCCGGCTCACCTCGAGCCGTTCGAGCTCGTAGAGCTGAGGCCTGCCCTTGGCAGCGCCGTCGAGCTCGGGCAGGTAATTGGTCGGGCACGTTCGACGACGGCCGAGGACGCCGCCATCTGGGAAGTCCGGGCGAGCTGCGCCGGCAAGGTGTGGCACACGGCGGCCGCCACCGGCGCCAGGGTCCGACTCGACGAGCCGCTGTTCCAGGTCGCCCCGCTCACCGCCTACACCATCGACGGCCCACGCCCGCATCCGGCCGGACCGGGAGGCATGGCCCTCACGCTCAGCCGGCCGGGCCCGGCCGATCCCGGCATGTCCTTCGCGTTGGAATTCCTCAATCGGCGCTTCTTCGTCTGGCCGAACGCCAGCTTCTTCTTCCCGGCCATCGCCGGCACCCACGTCGTGCGCCTACAGGCCTACCGGGGACCGACGGCGGTGTTCTCCAAGAGCACGGGCGTGCTCGTACGACCGGGCGCCAACACGGCTCTCGTCTTCGAGATCTCCGGCCAACAGGGTCGCTTTCGCTAAGGGCCTGCGGCCGAGCGAGACGGCGGCCGGGGCGCCGCGGTGGGGGCTCGTGGGACCAGTCGGAATCCGCATGATCGAGACGGCGGGTAGGTTGACGAACAGTGCCGGCGAGCGAGTTGATCGAGCGAGTTTCCACTTTGATGGCAACGCGGGCGCCCTCCGCCTTGCAGAGCGAGTGCACCCAGCTGGAACGCCGCCTCAGGGAGCCGGTGCGCGTCGCCATCGTCGGGCCGGTCAATTCCGGAAAATCGACGCTCGTGAACGCCCTGCTCGGTCAGCGAGTGGCGCCTACGAACAAGAGCGAGTGCACCCGGCTCGTGACCTGGTTCCATTACGGCCATCCGCAGCGCGTCGAGATCGAGACGGATGCCGGCGTCGTCAAAGCGGTTCCCTTGTCCGCTGATGGCTTCCTCCCGGACACGCTCGGCGTTCCGGTCGAGAGCGTCCGGGGGCTGCACTGCTACCTTGCCAACGAATCCTTGAAAGACGTGACCCTCATCGACACGCCCGGCCTCGGCTCGGTGCACGCCGACTACAGCGCCTCGACGACGGAGCTCCTCGCCCTCGGTGCCAACTCCTCGGAGGCGGCCCAGCGCGCCGATGCCATCGTGTTCCTCTTCAACCAGGCCGTCATGCAGGACGATTACGCCGCCCTGCAGCTGTTCAAGGAGGCCGGCGGTCCGGACACGCTGCAATCGGCCGCCAACGCCGTCGGCGTCTTATCGAAGGCCGACCAGCTCGGGGATCCGATGGGCGATCCCTGGGCCGTCGCCGTCGAGCTTGCCGGCCAATACGCCGGACGCTTCGAGGCGGAGGTGTCGTCGGTCGTGCCGGTGATCGGCCTCGTGGCGGAAACCTCGGAGGCGGCCGCCCTCATGGAGCGCGACGTCCAGCACCTCGCCAAGCTGGCGGCGATGGAGGAGAAGGCATTCAGCCGCTTGGTCTGGTCGACGGATCGGTTCGTGAGCGCCAGTGCGCCCGTCGAGCCGGACGACCGCGAACGGCTGCTGGACCTCCTCGACATGTACGGCGTCAAGCGGGCGGTCGGCTTCATCCGCGACGGCGTCACCGCCGCCATTCCGCTGCGGCGCGAGCTGTCGGGCGTCTCCGGGATCGCCCAGGTGAAGAAGTCCCTCATGCGGTTCCTCGGACCGCAGGACCACGTCCTCAAGGTCCGCTCTGTCATCGACTCGTTGGAGCGCATGGCGTATGCCGCCAACCGCGGCGGGCGCCCCGAGATGGACGCCTGGCTGGCCGACATCGAGGAGTTGAGGCTGGATCCCGCACTGCACCCTGTGTACGAGCTGGAGGCGCTCCACCGCTGCTACGTGGGCAGGGTGCAGATGTCGCCGGAGCAGATCGCCGAGATGGCGCAGCTGTTCGCCCCGGGCTCGGCGGCGAACCGACTCGGCCTCGGCGACGTGTCGACTCCCGCGCTCCTGTCTGCCGCCCAGGCCGGCATGAATCGGTGGCAGACGTTTCGCGTGACACGGGCTGATCCGGGGCAGGCGGCGGTGGCGCGCGTCGTCATCCGGTCGTACCAGATCCTCTGGAAGGAACTGCAATGAACCCCCGTGTCGAGGAGCTCGTCCGCTCCAGCTCCGGCCTGCTGCGCAGGGAGGAGCGACCGAAGATCGCCGACGGCCTCGAGTCTCGCCTGCGGGCGCCGGCGGGGTCGTTGCCGGTCGTGCTCGTGGCGGGCGAGGACAAACGCGGGAAGAGCTCGCTCGTCAATGCCCTCATCGGCCGGCCCAACCTG
>Ga0181526_10000156_pt1 | contig 72150 bp, 64 predicted proteins | sample PEATcosm2014_Bin_35_FD_119750 | JGI IMG/M metagenome (GOLD analysis project Ga0181526, IMG submission 119750) | Peatland microbial communities from MTU Mesocosm Facility, Houghton, MI, USA - PEATcosm2014_Bin06_30_metaG | ecosystem: Environmental > Terrestrial > Soil > Wetlands > Peat | place... | reverse complement strand
CAAGTCGAACCGCTTCCTGCTTGAACTCAAGCGTGTACCTGCCCCGCTTCCCATTCCTCATCTTCGCTACCCCTTCGCATTAGAACAGCTTGCTAAGCGATACGTTTTGCGGGGGCAAGGTCAATCCATTCGTTTTGTGCAAATTCAGACCGATCAATAAGTGGCTGGTTGAATCTTTGGTCAACCGAAGTATTTATTTCGCCAAACCGGATACCCTGAACGACCCGTTTGACTGCCATATCGATTTATGGGGCGCTCTCAAACGAGCCGAATTGTCCGCCACAGGAGACCGAAAGGTTTTTTTCTCAATGATATTAAGCGAATCGAAATTCTTCGAAAACTGGAAATCTATACTCGATAGATATGGCTTGTGTGCGTTTTCAAGGGAAAATACGCATACACTGCTATGGTCACATTATGCCGATGAGCACAGGGGCGTTTGTCTTAAATATCAATTCAGACCATCCTATTTTTTAACTGAGGAATTCCTGTTTGCTGTGGCAGGCGATGTTGACTACATCGATGAACCGTTAACAGATTGGCTAAAGAACTCTCCTACGGAAATAAACCAGTTTGTCGAAGGGCTTGTACATAAGTATTTCAAAACAAAAAGCCGCGTTTGGAAGTACGAAAAAGAATCGAGGATTATTCGGCGCCAACATGGCGTTTTCAGTTTCAATATCAATGAACCATTCTTGAATCAAGTCTGCTTTGGCTTGCGAACACCGCAAGCCGACATTGATCTCGTTACCAATTTGGCACAGAGGTATACCGGTTGTACCATCTTCAGCCAGATGGTCCGAGACGAAACGGAATTCGGGTTTACGGAGAATCTGCTATAAGCTCTGGGTGTCGGGTGGCCCGGATCTCCGTAAGTGAACAAGGCGGCGGGTGGCCCAGGTCTGGATTCTCAGACCTGGGATTCGGAAATGCTGGATGAGCTGGGAGCTGTTGGCCGGGGATTCATCCTTTGCGGATCAGCCCACACGCCATTGGAGCGGACAGAATTCTGCGAGGCGGGAGAAGTCCCGCGCGTTCGACGTGATGACTTCAACGCCCGATCTTGCAGCACTGGCTGCGATCAGCGCATCGTTGGTCAGACGCCCCTGCCCAATGCGCTCAAAGCCATATTTTGCGCCGAGCTTTGCCAGAATCCGTCCGGTCTGGGTCCAGTCGCTCAAATTCGGTACCAATACTCGCCGAGCCTTCTCAAAATCCTTCTCCAGTTTCCCGATGAGTCTGCTGCTCGCCGCATCGGCCCCGGCATACAACTCTTCCAGCACCACCGAACTCACCCAGATGGGCGCCGTCCTACGCCAACACTCGAAGATCAACCCTGCGTCCCGGTCCCCGCGAAACGCGCCGATATACACCGAAGAGTCGAAGAGGATTTGCATTCGTCCTACTCAAGCACTCCGTAGACGTCCCTGACTGTGGCCTTCGAGCGAACGAACCGCTCATGCGCATGGTTCGCGACTCGGTTGCGCTCATGTTCCAAAATAGCCAGGTCGATTGCGCGCTCCACGGTCTCGGTCTCCGTGGGCGCATCCAGCAGCTTCTGGGCGCGCTTCAGCTTCGCGGCGTCAAGGCGGAAATGCTTGTGAACCACTGTGGCCCTTGCTGTTCCCATATCGCCCTCCACTCGATCATGGTACCACGGATGTGTACGAAATCTCGAATTGTGTACACGCGGCGGGCGGGCCCTATCTGACCAGCTCAAACTCTGGGTGGCCCACATCTCGATCTTGAGATGTGGGAGACGATGAACCTCAGCCTGAGAGATTTCGTTCTCCGATGCTCCGAGATCAGCGGTTCCCCAGGTCTGAAAGTCCAGACATGGGCCACCCATCGTTCGTAGCAGATTAAGCGTAGACGACGCGCGGGGAGAGGTCGCACCCTGATCCACTCTCTAACGAAGCCGACCCGCCCAATCCAACGCGATTGGCGCGAGATCACTGAAAGCATCGTTGTGCCCGCGGCCGGGGATCGAATGAAACTCCTTTGGCTCGTTGGCCAGGTCGTAAAGCTGCATGCCTTGGGAAGGCGGAATCAATTGGTCACCCGAGCCGTTGACGATCAAAACTGGCGCGTGAATGTTTCCGATCTTTTTTACACTCTCATAACGGTCTCGGACGAGAACCTTCGCCGGAAGATATGGATACTGGATCTGCGCTATCTCGGGAATCGATGTATAGGGGGCGAGCAGAATCACTCCGCCAACGTGAAACTCCTCGGCCATCTGCACGGCGACGCCGGTTCCAAGGGAGTGCCCGAAGAGGATGATCTTCTCGCTCCTCACTCCACGCGCCATCAGCGCATACAGAGTTGCCCGCCCGTCGGCATAGAGCCCGGCTTCGGTTGGCTTACCCGGCAGTCCGCTGTATCCGCGATACTCCGCGACCACAAAGCCATAGCCGTCAGCGATGTAGGGATCGGCGGTTTCGGATGCGGTCGCCAGGCAATCGCCGTTGCCGTGAAAGAAAACGAACGTGAATTGCTTGGTTGTTGCGGGCGCATACCAGGCTTTTAGATCGAGCCCGTCCGCGGTTCGTACGGGAAGTTCCTCGAAGGATTTGTTAGCGAACGCTTCACTCAAGGTGACGTAGCTATGGCTGGGGAAATAAAGAAGGCTGCGCTGACAGAAAAAGACGCCGATGAGCAGCAAAAGATAAAAGCCGGCGAGAATGCCGATCAACTTCCGGATTTTTGCGAAAGCTCCGCTCGCCGGCAGCGATTGAAGTTTCAGGTCCACGTTCAGCCTCAATGATCGAGAATATACTGCCGCTCCCCTGGTCGCGTAAGCTAAAGCCAAGGCTATGTTCGATTCGACTTCCAACGAAGAGTTTTCCGAGGTGCTGGATACCTTCGACGCCGAGGCACAGGAGCGGTCGGCGGCTGCCGATGCCTCGACGAGCGAGCCGATTATCGCCTTCAGCCATGTTGGCATCTCTTTTGACGGCCGGGCGGTGCTGGAGGACCTGAGCTTCCAAATGAATCGCGGCCAGACACTCTGCATCCTTGGCCGCAGCGGCGTGGGCAAATCGGTGGCCCTGCGCATGCTGATGGGCTTTCTCAAGCCGGATACCGGTTCGATTCGTGTCGAAGGCCAGGAGATCACCACTCTCGACGAAGAGGGGATGCGGGCGATCCGCAAGCGCGTGACCATGGTCTTCCAGAACGGCGCGCTCTTCGATTCGCTGAGCGTGCGGGAGAATGTGGCCTTTCCGCTGCGCGAGCGCGGCGGCCTGGACGAGGATCAGATTCAAGACCTGGTCAACCGGCTGATCGGCATGGTCGGTGCAGAAGATGTGGCGGATGCGTTTCCTGCCAGTCTCTCGACGGGCCGCAAGCGCGCCATCGCCATCGCTCGCGCTCTCGCCTCACAGCCCGAGGTTGTGCTCTACGACGAGCCCACCACCATGGTCGACCCGATTATCGCCCGCCGATTGGGTGACCTCATCCAGCGGCTCAAGCGCCAGCTTGGATTCACCAGCATCGTCGTCACGCATGACATGCGTTTTGCCGAGAGGCTTGCCGACCTTGTGCTCTTCCTGCATCAAGGGCGGGCCTTATTCTTTGGTCCGCTGAGGGGCTTTGTGGATAGTTCCGATCCACATATTCAGCAGTTTCTTTCCCTGGATGCCTATGCGCTGCCTTCGGAGTGAGATTGTCTGCATGCGAGAGCCGGAGGCAGTTTTGCTTGCCGTGAATTGATACGCCTTTGTCTCCGGTCATGCAGCCTGAAACTCCAACGATAAATCGTCTGCCCGGAAATGGGCACTTTTGGCATTTGCGGTTCTTGCTTTGGGTATATCGAAACCCTATCGTAGATCTCAAGGAAGCACCGCCATTGCGTGGTTCCCGTACATCATGGGTATAGGAAAATCACTACACAAGTGTGCAAACTATTGCGCAATCTCCATTCCATCAAGCCTTTTGTCCTTTTTGAAATCTCGTGCCGCGATAATCGTAACTTAAATATTATCATCTAGATCCGAGGAAAATTTAGGCTCATGAACAGAATGCATGGAATGGTGCATCACATGCAATTATCGAGCTAAAGCAAAGCTTTGTTGAGGGCAGCCGGAACAAGGGCGCCATCGCCGTTTACCGGGTTCTTAACCCGGTTGCGGTCTCATGTGGCAACCAGCCGGAGCCAATGAACGATATCAGGAGGGGGAGCCTGATGAGCGTTCTGCCGTACCCATCTGTGTTTGTTTTCTCGCTTCTGGTGTTTCTTGAGTGACGAAACAAGACCACATAACGTTCATGTTATCGATTGTCTAAGGTCCGCGAAATACCTATGGCAACATCTGATTTCTGGCAAAGGCCATTCGTCTTCGAAGCTGCATCGAGGGAATGGGATGAATCATCGGCAAAAAACAGCGTTCGCGGGCCGCGCGGAAAGGCTCATCTCTGGATGCTCCTGGATGCGATCACGATCCTTGCATCCGCTGCATTTGCCACTCTCTACAGAATGCATACCGGCCCGATTACGGGCGCGAAGGAATTGTGGAATGGGACGCTCATTCACGGCCGATCCACTGGAATCCTGCTGGGGTTCTTGTGCGGGTTTTCGGTCACTTTAGTCCTTACGAGCCGGCGCTTGAGTCTATACTCGCCCTTCCGGCTCCGCGATGCCGTCCGCGAGCAACTGCTCAGCGTGCAGGCTTGCCTCACATCAGGCTTACTGCTTACCGGCGCACTTTACCTGGTTCATGCTGAGGATATTCCCCGTAGCATCGTTCTCATCACGGTGGGGCTGGTCACCATCGCTCTCAGCCTGCGCAGGCTGGTCTATCGCATTTTGCTTTACCGCAGCTTCGAGCGCGGAGTGGGCACGCGCAACGTGCTCATCGTGGGTACCGGGCCGGAGGCCATTGCGCTGCGCTGTTACCTGGAGAGCATCCGCCATCTCGGATACAGATTCAAAGGCTACATTGAGGCTCCCGGCTCCAGTTCCATTTGCGCGGCTGCCGCTGGCGACGTAGTTGGCACGCTTGATTCGCTCTTTCAGCATGTTCGCAGGCAGTTTGTGGATGAGATCTTCTTCACCACGCCGTGTGAGCGCGCTGTTGTGCAGGATGTTCTGGGAGAGGCTCGAACACTGGGCGTAGATCTTCGCATCGTGCCCGACATGTACAACGGAGTTGGCTTTAAGAGCGAAATCGAGTACATCGGGCACTTTCCCACCATTCCGTTGCACTGCGGACCGGTTCCCGAGATCGGGCTGCTGATGAAGCGGGGGCTCGATATCGTCTTCTCCATCCTGGCGCTGCTGCTGGGTTGGCCTATGTATTTGATGATCGCGATTGCCATCAAGCTGGATTCCCCTGGCCCGGTCTTCTATTCCTCCGAGCGCGTCGGTAAGAAAGGCCGCGCCTTCCGTTGTTTCAAATTCCGCACAATGGTCAGCGATGCAGACAAGCAGCGCGGCGAACTGATGCACAGAAATGAACGCGACGGCGTGCTCTTCAAGATCACCGACGATCCACGTATCACCAAGCTTGGCCGCTTCTTGCGCAAGCACTCGCTCGATGAGCTGCCCCAGTTCTACAACGTACTGCGCGGGGATATGAGCATCGTCGGTCCGCGTCCCTTACCGGCCAATGATGTACGGGACTCCAAGCTCGCCTACCTGCGGGTTCTTGCCGTGACGCCGGGAATCACAGGGCTTTGGCAGGTCCAGGGACGCCAGGACCCATCGTCTGACAGCTACATATCGCTGAATGTGATCTACATCGAAAATTGGAGCATTTGGCTCGATCTCCAGATCATCCTTCGCACGATCGGTGTGGTCTTTGAAGGGACAGGAAGCTGAGAGCAGCTTCTAGCCTTTAGCTTTTAGAACAGGGCGCAAAAAACGAATTGACGCGGTCGAAAAGCACGCCTCAGGTGCGAAAACCCACAATTCTGTTGCTTCCTTTGCGGCGCGGCTGAGGCCTTGCCTTTTCAAAGCTCTTTGATGCAACCAGCCCTAGCTCTTTTAGCGCGGCTGGCATGAGCCAGCAGCTAGGAGCTAGAAACTGAAGGCTTCCGAGGATTAAACTGATCATGTGAAGATCGCACTGGCCCAGATCAATCCTACTGTTGGGGATTTCACCGGAAATCTTGAGAGAGTAGTGGCAGTGAGCCGTCGCGCTGCTGCTGAAGGCGCACGGCTCACGGTCTTTTCCGAACTGGTCCTGTGCGGCTATCCGCCCGCGGATTTCCTTGAAAAGCCGAGCTTCCTGGCGCGCTGCCGCAGAGCCGTCGACGAGTTGGCCGAGGCCACTCGCGATCTGCCGACGGCCGTTCTCGCAGGTGTTGCCCTGCCGGCCCAGGCCGACAGCGGCAAGCCTGCCGTCAACGCTGCTGTGCTGCTGGATGGCGGGCGGCTGCTGCTCGAACAGCACAAGCGGCTGCTGCCCTTCTACGACATCTTCGACGAGCAGCGCTACTTCGCGCCATCGAAGCCCCAGCAGGTGGTCGAGTTGGACGGCGTGCGGCTGGCGATCACCATCTGCGAAGACTCCTGGAACGACAAGAACTTCTGGCCCCGCCGCCTCTACGCTGTCGATCCTGTCGAAGATCTGATGCGCCAGCATCCGGCGCTGCACATCAACCTCTCCTCGTCACCCTTCTGGCACGGCAAGCGCGCGATTCGCCGCCGTATGCTGGCTGCCATTGCGCGCCGCGATCAAATACCGGTCCTGCTCTCGAATCAAGTGGGCGGCAACGACAGCCTGATCTTCGACGGCTCCTCACTGGCCCTCAATGCTCGTGGAGAGCTGATCGCCCAGGCCGCCTCATTCGAAGAGGACCTCGTACTTGTTGATCCATTCAATGCTCCGGCGATCCCGGCCCCTGAAGACGATGACACGGAGGCCGCTTATCAGGCGCTGGTTCTTGGCACGCGCGATTATGTGCGCAAGTGCGGCTTCAAAAAGGCCCTGGTAGGCCTCAGCGGCGGCATCGATTCAGCCCTCGTGGCCTGCATCGCCAGCGAGGCCTTGGGCGCGGAGAACGTCCTCGGCGTGGGGATGCCGAGCCCTTACTCCTCTTCTGGTTCCATCGACGACAGCCGCCAACTGGCGGCCAATCTCGGTATCCGCTTTGAAGTTATCGGCATCAGCGGCCTCTTTGCCGAGTTTACCCGCACCCTCGAGCCGCAATTTGCGGGGATGAAGCCGGACACGACGGAAGAGAATATCCAGTCGCGAATTCGCGGCTGCCTGCTGATGGCTCTTTCGAACAAATATTCGGCCCTGGTATTGACGACGGGCAACAAGTCGGAGATGGCAGTCGGTTACTGTACCCTCTATGGCGACATGGTCGGCGCACTGGCGGTGATTGGCGACCTGGTGAAAACGCGCGTCTACGCAGTCTGCCGCTGGCTCAATCGCGAGCGTGAGGTGATTCCCAGGGCCATTCTCGAGAAGCCGCCCTCGGCCGAGCTGCGACCCGACCAGAAGGATACCGACTCGCTGCCTGCTTACGAGATTTTGGATCCGATTCTCGAGGGTTACGTCGAGCGCTATGAGACCCCAGAAGAGATCGCCCGCGCACACAAATTGCCACTGGAACTCGTCCAACAGGTGGTGCGCCTGGTGGAGCGCAGCGAATACAAACGCCAGCAGGCCGCGCCGGTCCTGAAGATGACCTCAAAGTCGTTTGGCATGGGCCGCAGGTTTCCCATTGCCGTCAAAGTCGAGGTATAAGCTAGTACTTGGGAGTTTTCCCACTGTTCAGCCTTCCGAAATCCAAGGAGAAACCGCTTGATCCGTCCGTCCGCTCGCATTTTCATTGTCATGGCTCTGGTTGTCTTATCCGGGCCGGTCTTCCAGGCCGCAGCACAGCAGGATGTGCCAGCGGCGCCCGCGCAGGAGCCGTCTGCTTCGGCGCCGTCTGCGCCGGCTCCCGCGGCGCCCGTTTTTCCCAAACCCGACCCGGCGAACTTTACTGCCTCTTCGCCCAGCAAAGAAACCGTAACTGCTTTCCTACAAGCTGCCTGGGGTTACGACGACAGCCGCATGTGGCAGGTTCAGGCCATCCAGAAGACGCCCGTCGACGGCATCAGCAAAGTCCTGATTCTCGTCGGCGATAAGACGGGCAAGCAGAAGGCGGGCGTGCTCCAGTTCTTTGCGCTTCCCGACGGCAAGCACATCATTGCCGGAGACGAGATCGTCCCCTTTGGCGAGCACCCGTATGCGGATTATCGCGATATGGTGCGGCAGCGGGCCGATGGCCCCTACCGCGGCTCGGCCATGAAGGACCTGGAGATCATCGAGTTCGCCGACTTCCAGTGCCCCCACTGCAAGGATGCGCAGCCCAACATGGACAAGTTGGCAGTCGATTTTCCCAAGGCTCGCGTCGTCTTTCAAAACTATCCGTTGCCGCAGCATCCGGCGGCGGCGGGTGCGGCAGCCTATGGCGTCTGCGTGGCCAAACAGGGCGGCAGCGATGCCTTCTTCACCTTTGCATCGGCAGTCTTTGAGGGCCAGGATGGATTGGCGAGCGCCGATGGAGCCGCGCTCACTTTGAATAGCGCGGTGACCAAGGCCGGCCTGGATCCGGCGAAGATCGCAGCCTGCTCAAAGACTCCGGAGGCGACAACTCAGGTGGACGCCTCGGTGAAGCTGGCACAGGATCTGAACATCAACCAGACCCCAACGCTGTTGATCAACGGCCGCCAGATTCCGGCCAACGCTCCGTATGACACGATCAAGCAGATTGTTCAGTTCCAGGCCAAGCTGGATGGTGTTGCTGCCCAGTAAACGGAGTGGATCCGGCGAGTGGACTCGGTCTCGACGCCGCAAAGACCACACCGAGGGTGCCCCGGTCCCTGGCTCTTGGGGACCGGGGAGACTCCGGACCTAAACTAGCAAGAAGAAGCCCACGGTCTAGCAGGATCGGTCCCGGCAAACGCAGCGCGGTCTCGGTTCGATGGTGCGCCAGGATCGTCTCCAAGTCGGGATGTGCGGTCGGTTCGCCAGTGAGCGCCGCTACCGTCCCGTGGCGCTCTTCTCCACCCGCAGTATCGGCGAGTGGCCAGCAGCCTGCGTGCCCCGGACCAGGCGGGGAGTGATGACAATCAGCAGCGTCGAGTAGTCCTTCTGGTTGTTGTTGCTGGCGATGTTGCTCAGGCCGGGTATCTCGCTGATTCCCGGTGTGCCGCTGACGGCGCGGCTCTCTGACTTGTCGAGTTCGCTCACCACCGCGGCCGCCTCACCCTCCTTCAGCGTCACCACACCGGAGAAGGCGCGATTGTTGAGGATTGGATTGCCATTGATAGAGCTCCCGGAGAGGGCGTCGATCTTCATGTCCAGGGTGAGCGCTACATCGCCGTTGCGCAAGACCTTGGGGGTTGCAGTCAGGGTCAGGCCCAGGTCTTGGTACTCCACCTGCGGGATATTTGGCACGTTGCCATAGGAAGCGAGCAGGGAAGACAGACTGCCTGAGGTCCCCGCACCAGTCAATCCCGGTATCTTCGGGACGCTGGCCGCGATACTCGAAAAAGATGAGGTCTGGATGGGATAGCGCGAGCCGGTGCGCAGCGTTGCCTTTTCGCCGTCGCCCAGGCGCAACTGAATCTTGTCAAGCTCGCGCGAGTCGGAAGAGTTCAGGTTGAGGTTGGCCGTGATCTGGCCCGGCGACAGAGCGGATGCCGTCAATCCGCCCCCAAAGAGGGCAATGCCGTTGGAAAACAGCGAACTGGAGACCTGGCCGGAGGCTAAAAGGATGCCGAGAATCGCAAGCGTGTCGCCAGGGGCGGCTAGGCCCGAGGAGATGATCTGCTGCACCAGAGCCTGGTTTGCATTCAGGATGGATTGTTCTTCGCTGTAGACGTTGAAGGCAGCGACGCTTTGCGGCGGAGTGACTCCAGTATTGCGTGCGGCGGTGTGCGCAAGCTGAATCACGCGCACCTCCAGCAATACCTGGTTTCGCCCCTCGAGTAGCTCCCTCAAAGTGGCGTTGAAGGCTGCCAATGTCCTTTGCGGCGCGCGAATCGTGACTGTTCCGGAGATGTGCTCGGCCGTTGCCTGCGTCGTATCGAAGATGTTCTTGGCGATAGTGGCCACTTCGTCCAGATCTTTCTCGCTCAAGCCCGACAGATAGACCGTCTCCGTGTCTTGCCGCACATATGCGTCGCGGTTGGCTTTTTGATCGTCGGCAACCAGGGCGCGGTGAGCATCCAGCGGAACATAGAACGAGTGAGTCACCATCCCTGCCAGGCGGGCCGCCGTCTTGAAACCGACGTTGTCCACATCCAGCCGGGCCTGGGCGCCGCGCAGCGACTCGTCCAGGGTGACCTCAATCCCGTAGGCCTTGAAGACCTGCTGAATAATACTGCGCCGGTCGCTGCGCAGATGAAAGCTGTGAACCCCGGAAGCGGGCTCCAGAATCGCTCCCTCGCCGACCGTCTCAGCGGCTTGTTCATAGAGGGGAGCGGTCTGGCTCAGAAGCGCATCGTCTCCAAGCTCGTTCAAATGCAGGCGAACCTGAGGATTCTCCGGATCCAGTTCGTGAGCGCGGGCCAGGGCCGCGCGCGCCGCAGCGGCATCGCTTTGGAGCCTGGCTTTGGCAGCGCTCTGAATCAGCGCCGTTACCAGGTGACTGCGGGCTACGTTTGCCGCCAGTGCATAGTCGACATTGCCGGGGTCGAGCGAGGCTGCCTGCTCATAGCGTTGCAGCGCTTCTTCAAACTGCTCCCTCTCGAAGAGCTTGCTGCCCGCGAGAAAGAGCTTGGCTGCCTTTCTCCGATCGGAGTTGTGCACCGGCTTAGCTTGTGTTGTGTCCTTGGCGGGAGTGACGGCTGCCGCTGCGCTTGGAGCGTGCGAGGGACTCGCCGGCGCTTGAGCCTGCACGGTGCTCATTGTCATCGCCAATAGAAAAATCATGGCGAGATGGAGACCGGATGGCCTGGTCGGGCGCGGCTTCATTGCGTCGCCTCTGTGCGTGCGAGCAGATCGGCAAGCGACGATGCGCAAACCTCCGGACAGCCTTCAAGCAGCGCGTCGAAGCTATAGTTTCCTGTTGCGACGGCAATCACCGGCAGACGGTTGGCATGCGCAGCCACGATGTCGCGCGGCGTGTCGCCGACCACGCAGACGCGAGCATCCGCTCCCGCCAACTCCTCGGCCTTGCGCGCGGCGTCGGCCACGAGTTCAGCGCGGTCGGGGAAACGGTCGCTGAAGCCGCCAAAGCGGAACCATTCCCGCAGCCCGGCCTCTTCAATCTTGATCCAGCCGATCGCCTCCAGATTGCCGGTCGCCACGCCCAGCAGCGCGCCCTTTCGAGCCAGGTGGGCAAGGGCATCTTCCACACCGGGCATCAGCCTAAGATTCATTTCGCTGCGGCGTTCGTTGACCGTTTGCCGCATCGCCTCCAGAATGGCCTCGACCTGCGGCTCCAGCACCTCGGCCGGAATCCCCGCGCGGCGGCAGGCCTCGCTGAGAATCGCCGTATCCGTGCTGCCATGAATCGCCACTCCGTCCAGCGTTGCGGCAAATCCCGTCACACGCTCAATGCTCGATGCGAACGAATTCATGTGGATGCGGTCGGGATCGCGCAGCAGCGTTCCGTCGATGTCGAACAGATACGCGTCCTGCTCATCCCAAGCAAAACCGGGTTCTATGTAGATTTGCGTTTCGTCGGTCGGCGGTTTCGTCAGCATGTCCTCGGTCGCGCCGTCAGCCCTGGCGATAGAGCTGACGCACCGCGCTATACACTGGACGTTCGCTGCGCGGCGGACGCTTGAGGCTGGCGCGCACCTCGGCCAGGCTCAGTCCCAGTTCCGCCATGGTGCGGCTCAGCGTGTTGCGATGGATGCCCATCTCCTCGGCCGCCCTGCACTGGTTTCCCCTGTGCGCCAGCAACACTTGGCGCAGATATTGCCTCTTGAATTCGCGGACCGCCTCCTCGTAGCGGATGCCGCTGGAATGCATTTGCGTCACTAGGCTGTCCAGTTCTCGTCTCACGTCAATCCCTGCTTCCTCTTGCTAGCTTGCAATGATCCGTTGTGCCAATCGTTGCCCGAAATCATCATCCGTGAAGATTGGGGTGCATCCACTTGGGAGACTCTTTTTCCAAGGTCTTGAGCCCCTGCCTCACCCGCTCGGAGAGCTCTGCCGGCGTCACATGCGTACTCAAGTGGCACGCCCCGAAAAACATCCTGGGCATTTTTGCCTCCGTCAGCCATTGAGCCTCGGGGAAGAAAGCCACGGCCACGAGAACAATCAGCGTGACCAGGACCATGCCCTGAAAAAAACCGAAGGCCGCACCGGCCAGCCGGTCTAAACAACCAAGGCCCAAATGGTGAAAAGCCTTGAAGAGCGCCGTACCAATCAGTGCGGCCACTGCCATGATCAACAGTGCGATCAGTAGAAATGCGATCGTATCGGCCACCGGCTTGATGCGTATCACCGGCAAGATCACAGCCGCAAGGCGGGCGTAGTTCCAAGCCGCCACCGCCAGGCCGAGCAGCAGGCCTCCCAGCGAGCACACAGAGCGAAAGAAGCCCTGCGCCAGCCCGGCCAGCACGGACAGAGCCATGACAAACAAGATCGCCCAATCCACCCACTGCATACCGCTCTCCGTTCACGCTCTGCCCGCTCAGCTTGTGCTAGAGATTCAAATCCCGCCCGGTCAAGCGACGGAAGGCCTCAAGATACTTTTCCTGCGTGCGTGCCACCACATCATCCGGGAGCCCGGGCGCCGGCGCCTGCTTGTTCCAGTGGATTGATTCAAGATAATCGCGCACAAACTGCTTGTCGAATGAAGGCTGCGCGCCGCCCGGCAACCATGTCGCGGCCTCCCAGAAGCGCGACGAATCGGGCGTCAACACCTCATCGGCAAGAGTAATCCCTTCCGCAGTTCTGCCAAACTCGAATTTCGTGTCGGCTAGGATCAGACCGCGCGACTCGGCGTGTGCCGCGGCCTTCAGGTAGATGGCCAGTGTCAGCCGCTTCAGCTCAGCCGCGTCGGACTCGCCAATGGCCGCTACGGTTGCGGCATAGGAGATGTTCTCATCGTGCGTGCCGGCCTCGCCCTTGGTCGAGGGCGTGTAAAGCGGCTCCGGCAACCTCGACCCGTCCTTGAGGCCTGTGGGCAATGGAATGCCGCAAACCGACTGGCTGGCCTTGTATTCCTTCCATCCGGACCCGGTCAGGTAGCCGCGCACCACGCATTCGACGGGGAACATCGAAGCCCGCTTCACCAGCATCGACCGGCCTTCCAGTTGATCGGCGTAAGGGTGCAACGACGCGGGGAATTGGCTGACCTCGGCGGTGATCAGATGGTTGGGAACGAGATCCGCGACCAGATCGAACCAGAAGAGCGATATTTGCGTGAGAATCTTGCCTTTTCCCGGAATGCCTGTCGCCAGCACGTGGTCGAAGGCCGAGATGCGGTCGGTGGCCACCAGCAGCAGATCGTCGCCAATCGCATAAAGATCGCGCACCTTGCCCCGGCCAAGCAACGGGGTTTCGCCTAGATTCGTACTCAGTAGAGCTGTCACGGGTGGGTCTACCTCGGAGGGAACTGAAACTTCGATTTTCAAAGCAGCGGCGCGGTTTGTCAATCGTTCTTCTACGCCTTTCTAAACGAGAGTGTTTGCATAGCCGCTCGATGCACCTCACAGAGCGGAATTCTCTATATTGGATTGCGGAGTTGCTCCGCAAACCGGGTCAAATCGCGCCTCTGCAATGTCTTGCATCTTGTTACACGGCCCTGTGATGGCCGTCACGGAACGGCCTGCGCGTATAGGAGACACTCCAAGAGTCAACATGGTTCAGAGGGCGAGCAAAAATGTCCTCTTAGAGCCGGGAGACACGGAGTAGCCGTGGAAAGGGGAAGCCGCTGCTAACTTCGTTTGTGCAGGGATCACCAGTAGCCGCGTGCTACCGACCTCCAGCGCCGGCTACTGGTCCCCGTCTGAGCTTGTATTGAACAAGCACCTCCGAAGAGACGTGATCCTTCGGAGGTCATTTTTTTGCCCAAATTCCGATAAACGAACATGGCATAATGCGCCGATGCCATTATGGCCATAACAAGAGCTGAGGTACAATCGTCTCCAAGGAGGCCCGAATGGCGACAGCACAAAACACGTTAGTCGTTGATCTTGGTCCGCTGCGGAAAAACGTGGATGACCGGGTCCAATTCGGCTCCTACGCCAGCACCGATGAAGTAATTCGGGCTGCGTTGTTGGCTTTGGAGCGCGAGGAGATGGCTACCAATGAATGGCTTATCCAGCTTGCGGAAGAGTCACTGGCCGATCCTGAGCCCAGCATCCCGGCCGCCGAAGTATTTCGAGAGTTGCGAGCGATCCATGCTGAGGCCTTGCGGGAACGGTCGCATTGAAGGAATTTGAGGTCTTCTTCCGGCCACGAGCCCGAAAGGATCTCATTGCGCTATACCGTTATATTGCAAAACACTCCAGTCTACGAATTGCGGGCAGTTACATTCTCCGCATCGAGACGCACTGTCTATCGCGGGCGTCTTTTCCCGAGCGAGGGACGGCCATCCCCGGACGCGTACCTTCGTTGCGCACGATGGGATTTGAGCGCAGGGCGACCATCCTGTTCAAAGTTGAGGAAGAACGGATAGAGGTTCTGCGGATTCTGTATGGCGGACAGAATCTTGAGCCGGTGCTAACGAAGCTGTAGGAGATCTACCGCTGCCGCTTTTAAGAGCGACCGCAGATCCTTCGACTCCGCTGCTCTCCACTCAGGATGACAGTTTTTTAGAGGGAAGGAAGCTGACTGTTCGTGCGCGGCCTCCAGCTAGAAGCTAAAAGCAAGTAGCTGGAGGCTGTTTTGCTTACCGGTTCTTCGCGACTTCTTCCACGGTGACCGGATCGAGGAACGGCATCTGCGCGCGGAGTTGCTTGCCGACGATCTCGACCGGGTGCTTGGCTTCGGCTTCGCGGAAGGCCATGAATTCCTTGCGGCCGGAGTTCTGGTCGGCGAGGAAGCGCTTGGCAAAGCTGCCGTCTTGAATTTCTGTCAAGATCTGCTTCATCGCCTTGCGGCTTTCGGCGTTGATCACGCGCGGCCCCGAAACGTAGTCGCCCCACTCGGCGGTGTCGCTGATCGAATAGCGCATGTAGGCCAGGCCGCCGCGATAGATGAGGTCGACGATCAGCTTGAGCTCGTGCAGGCACTCGAAGTAGGCGCTCTCGGGCTGATAACCGGCCTCGACCAGCGTCTCAAAGCCCGCCTTGATCAGCGCACTGACGCCGCCGCAGAGCACCGACTGTTCGCCGAAGAGATCGGTCTCGGTCTCTTCCTTGAACGTAGTCTCGAGCACTCCGGCCCTCGTGCCGCCGATGCCCTTGAGGTAGCTGAGGCAAAGTGCGTGAGCCTTGCCGGTCGCGTCCTGGTGCACCGCAATGAGACAAGGCACGCCACCGCCCTCGGTGAAGACTTCGCGCACACGATGGCCGGGAGCCTTGGGCGCGGCCATGCCCACGTCGATGCCAGCTGCCGGCACGATGGTCTTGTAATGAATGTTGAAGCCGTGCGCGAACATGAGCAGCTTGCCCGCAGTGAGATTGGGCCCGATCTCCTCGGCATATAACTTGGCCGCGGTCTGGTCGGGAACCAGAACCATCACCACGTCGGCCCACTTGGTGGCCTCGGCCACAGTGTCAACTTCAAGGCCGGCCTTCTGCGCCTTGGCGATGGACTTCGAGCCGGCCGCCAGGCCCACCTTCACCTGGACGCCGGAGTCCTTGAGGTTGAGAGCGTGAGCATGACCCTGAGAGCCGTAGCCGATGATGGCTACCTTTTTGGCTTGAATGAGTGTGAGGTCGGCATCTTGATCGTAGTAAGTCTTCGCCATGATTTTTTCTTTTCTTCCTTTGCTTGCTGGTGAAATGCTGATTTCAAAAAAAGCATCGGCCGCACTGTTGCGCGCGGCTACTCCGGCTCGACGGTCGCGCCCTCATCGCTTGTCTCGACGAGCGCTTCCTCCGGCTCCTCTGAAACGGCGCGCATAGCCTTGAGCACGCCGCTGGTGTGGTGGCCGCGGCGCATCGTCATCTTGCCGCTGCGGCAGATCTCGAGCACCCGGCCCTCGCCCTCGTTGAGCACCTGGATGAGCCCTTCGATCTTGCTCTCGACGCCGGTCATCTCGATGGTCAGCGACTCGGGCGCCAGGTCAACGATGCGAGCTCGAAAGACCTCGACCAGTTCGAAAACCTGCGAGCGGGAGCGGGGCGTGGCAGCTACTTTAATGAGCGCCAGCTCACGCGTTACCGACGGCGCCTGGCCGATGTCGTCCACATCGACGACATTTTCCAGTTTAAACAGGCTGGCCTGGATGCGGTGGCCTGCCTCGGCCGAGGCTTCGCAGACCAGCGTCAGCCGCGAGAGGCCCTCCCGCTCGCTGCTGCCCACGGTGAGCGAGTTGATGTTGATGTTGAGGCGGCGGAAGAGCGAAGCCACACGCGTGAGCACGCCCGGCAGGTCTTCAACGTAAGCGACGAATGTGTGCAGCATAAATACCTTTCAGAGATCAGGGGTCAGAGATCAGAGATCAGAGACCGCCGGTTGCTAGCTCCTGATTGATTCCAGGGTTGCGTAGAGCATCTTTCCAACCTCATGGGATAACCCTTCAGCTTCATCGAGCAATGTGGAATTACCGAATTTGAGTACACGAGCAATTTCCAGTTGCGTTTGCAACTCGCAATTTGAACCGCGTGCGATACCAAGAAACTGCCGGTATTCGCCTGTATTCAGCCTTCCATGCCCTTCCGCTATATTGCTCGGCAATGATACCGCCGAGCGCGTGATTTGACTGGTAAGTCCATAAATCTCTTCGCGCGGGAACTCCTGGGTAAAACGATAGATGGCAACCGTCAACTGCATTGCTCTCTACCACACGACTAAGTCGCGGAACGAACCTGCCATAGAAATCTGTCCTTGCCGAGCCAGGGGCCTTCGATCTCTGATCTCTGACCCCTGATCTCTGTCTTACGATTCTTCCAGCGGATCCTTGCCCCCTGGCCGGCGGATCATCTCGTGCAATGCGGAGCCGGCGGAGACCATCGGATAAACTGATTCTTCCTTTTCGACCTTGAAGTTGAGCAAGAATGTACCTGGGGCCGAGCGAGCCTGCTCGACTGCCGAGGCCACTTCGCCACGTGTGCGGACGGTCAGGCCGGCAAGGCCGTGAGCGTCGGCGAGCTTGACGAAGTCGGGACTGACCATCGGCGTGGCTTCATAGTTGCGCTCGTAGAAGAACTCCTGCCACTGGCGCACCATGCCAAGGTAGCCGTTGTTGATCACAGCGATGTTGATCTTGATGCCTTCCTGAACGATGGTCGCCAACTCCGCCGCGGTCATCTGGAAACCGCCGTCGCCGGCGATCACCCATACCTCTCTGTCGGGGCAAGCGAACTTTGCGCCGATCGCAGCGGGCAATGCGAAGCCCATCGTGCCGAGTCCGCCGGAGGTGATCAGCGTGCGCGGCTTCTCGTGGTGGTAGTACTGCGCCTCCCACATCTGGTGCTGGCCTACATCGGTAACCACAATGGCGTCGCCACCCGTCATGCGCCAGATGTCGTTGATAACGTGCGCCGCGTAGAGATGGCCAGAGTTGGCCAGATTCTTGATGTCGCGCTTGGCAGCCTCGCCCTTTAGGCCGTCGATCGTTTTGAGCCATGCGGCGCCGTCGCGGCCGCCGATACGCGGCAACAGCTCTTCGAGCACCTCGCGCAGGTCGCCGATCAGCGGCACATCGACCTTGACGTTCTTGTTGAGTTCGGCAGGGTCGATCTCGATGTGAATTTTCTTGGCCTTGGTTGCATAGGTGGAGAGCGATCCTGTGACTCGATCGTCGAAACGCATTCCACAGGCGATCAGTAAATCGGCGTCCTGTATGGCGTGGTTGGCACAGGCCTCGCCGTGCATGCCCATCATGCCGAGATCGAGCGGATGCGAGGCGGGGAACGCTCCAAGACCGAGGAGCGTCAGCGCTACAGGAATCTGGGCTCGCTCGGCCAGCGCACGCACCTGCTCTTCTGCGCCGGATTCGATGATGCCGTGGCCGGCCAGGATGACCGGACGCTTGGCATTGCGGATCAGTTCGGCGGCATGAGCCAGGCCGGCTTCCTCGAACTTGCGCATCGGATGCGGACGGACCGGGCGCGGCTTGGCGGCTTCAAAATCGAAGATCGCCGTGGCCTGCTGCGCGTCCTTCGTGATGTCGACGAGCACCGGGCCGGGGCGCGCGGATCGGGCAATCTGGAAGGCGGAACGAATGGCCGGAGCAATGTCTTCGGTGCGGCTGATGATGAAGTTGTGCTTGGTCACGGGCAGAGTGATGCCGGTGATGTCGACCTCTTGAAAGGCATCGGTGCCCAGCACCTTGCTGGAGACATTGCCGGTGATGCAGACGATAGGAATCGAATCCAGCATGGCCGTGGCGATGCCGGTCACTAAATTTGTCGCGCCAGGGCCGCTGGTGGCGATGGCGACGCCCACCTTACCCGAGGCTCTGGCATAGCCGTCGGCCATGTGCGCGGCGCCCTGCTCGTGGCGCACCAGTGTGTGGTGAATGGGGAACTTGCGCAGCGCGTCGTAGACGGGGAGAATCGCCCCGCCGGGATAGCCGAAGACGTCCGTAACGCCCTCGCCCACCAGCGTGGCCCATACAATCTCCGCGCCGGTCAGACGTGTCGGTGGGTTGAGGTGGGTGTTCGATTCATTTGTCATCTTTTATTCTCCCTGGTATTGGGTCGTCTTCAGGAACATCGATCTTGTTTGTCGATCCAGGTGCGTAGTGAACGTGCTTTGACCTCTTCTCTCGCAGCGCGTAGGGGCCGACGAAGAAAAACCACGAATCCCCCGGAGCGCCGTTGGAGGCCCGGCCTACTGTTGCCCTGTGTACTGCCAACGCATCCACGCGCTCGTCACTGCTGATAAAGCAGTTGTCGAGACCGGAGTTTCCCCCGCAAAAATATTCCACTGGGAGTGGAACAAGAGACTCCCTCCTCTTCGAATCGATCCGGCTGTAAAAGAACTCGTCCTGCGAACCAGCGAAGTAGCTATGGGCCATGCTTGTCCGTAAGACTCCCGAATCTCCGATGCGCAACATATATCTGTTGTGCGAAAACTCCGGCCTAGCCTCGTGCGGCGTGGCAAAGATGACCTGTACCCAGCCCGTATATCCATCCGGCAAGACAATCGCATAATGCGGATACTGCTTTCCCCATGCCGCCGGGGCGAGCGCAAGCAGCAGGCCGATCGGTGTGGTCCACTTGGACAACCTGGATATGCAAGCAATCCTCTTCATTCCGTTACAGCTCCTTGTGACGCAGACGAAACCGTTCGCACGTACTTGGCGAAGACGCCCCTGGGCCAGCGCAGTGCGGGCGGGGTGAAGCCTTTGAGCCGCGCGGCCATCTCTTCGTCGCTGATCTCAACGTCGAGTCTGCGATTGGGGATGTCGAAGTGGATAATGTCGCCCTCGCGCACGGCGGCGATGGGTCCGCCAACAAAGGCCTCCGGCGCAACGTGGCCAGCGGTGAAACCGCGCGTCGCTCCGCTGAAACGGCCATCGGTCAAGAGCGCCACGGTCGGGCTGAGCTCGGGATTGCCGCTGACAGCCGCTGTGACTTGCAGCATCTCGCGCATACCGGGCCCGCCCTTGGGGCCCTCATAGCGAATCACCAGCACGTCATTGGCCTTGATCTTGCCGCTTTGCACGGCGGCGAAGCAATCGTCCTCGCAATCGAAGACGCGCGCCGGGCCGCGATGTTCGTAACGATTGGCTGCGGCGATCTTCATCACCGAGCCCTCGGGCGCGAGGTTGCCCTTGAGAATCGCCAGGCCGCCGTTGGGCTTGATCGGCTTCTCGAAGGTATGAATGACGTCCTGCCCTGGCGTCTCGACGGCCAGTGCCGCCTCTTCGGCCAGCGTCTTGCCGCTGATGGTAAGCGTGGAGCCGTCTGCAAAACCCGCATCGATCAGCCGCTGTGCAAGCAGTCGCGAGCCGCCGGCTGCCTGGTAGTCTGAGGCGACATACTTGCCCGCAGGGGTCAGCGAACAGATGTAAGGCGTGCGCTTGCTGATGATGTCAAAGTCGTCAATAGAGAGGGAAATTCCCATCTCGCGAGCGATCGCCAACAGGTGAAGCACTGCATTGGTCGACCCGCCGCTGGCGGCAACGCTGGCAATGGTGTTCTCGAGTGCCTTACGCGTGATGATCTGCGAGGGGCGACGGTTGGCGCGAACGGCATCCATCAGAATGCGACCGGCTTCGCGAGTGGCCGCGTGCTTGTTCTTCGCTGTGGCGGGAACGCCTGAAAGCTGAATCGGCGAAATCCCGAGGATCTCGCCGCTCATCGCCATCGTGTTGGCGGTAAACTGGCCGCCGCATGCACCCGCGCCGGGACAGGCGTTGGCTTCGAGAGCCTCAAGGCCGGCGTCGTCGATCTTGCCTGCTGCGTGCGAGCCGATGCCCTCGAAGACATCCTGAATCGTAATGTCCCTGCCATTCAATTTGCCCGGTGCAATCGAGCCGCCGTAGAGCATCATGCCCGGAATGTCGAGGCGGCAGAGAGCCATGATGATGCCCGGCATATTCTTGTCGCAGCCGCCGATGCCGACCAGGCCGTCAAAGAGGTTGCCGCGAGCGACCAGCTCGATGGAATCGGCGATCACTTCGCGCGAGACCAGCGAGGCCTTCATCCCCTGAGTGCCCATGGTGATGCCGTCGGAGATGGTGATGGTGTTGAACTCCATCGGCGTGCCGCCGGCCTCTCGAATGCCCTCCTTGAGCGCCTCGGCGATCTCCCGCAGATGCACATTGCAGGTGCCGATCTCGGTCCATGTGTTGGCAATGCCGATGATGGGCTGGTGCAGCTCTGCTTTGCTGAAACCGACGCCGCGCAGATAGGAGCGCGCGGCCGCGCGGCTGGGGCCTTCGGTCAATGGAATACTTTGTCGCTTGCCTTCGATGGTCATTTGCTCTCTTAAAAACAGCTTTTAGCTCTTAGCTGTTAGCTCGTTCATGTTGCAGTTAACGTTTGTCCCTTCGGCAGCTATTTCCGCCGGATGCCGATCGCTTGCGTGAATACCGTTGGCCATCCCAGCGATAGCTAAGAGCTAAAGGCTAATAGCTAAAGGCCGCTTTTCGCCTTCAGCCATCCGGCTGCGTCGTGCTTCACCTCGAATGCATCGAGCGCCGCCGCGTGCCGCAACGTGAGGCCGATGTCGTCGAGCCCTTCGATGAGGCAGAACTTGCGGAAAGGGTCCACATCAAACCTCCCCTTGAATCCCTGACTGTCAGTCACGGTCTGGTCTTCGAGCGAGACGGTGAGTTGATAGTTCGGAATTGTCTTCGCGTTCGAGAGTAACTGCGCTACCTCGTCTTCGCTCAGCCGCGCCAGAACGATGCCGTTCTTGCCTGCATTCGAGAAGAAGATGTCGGCGAAGGTAGGCGCGATGACGACGCGGAAGCCGTAGTTCTCGAGAGCCCAGGCTGCGTGTTCGCGGCTCGATCCGCAGGCGAAGTTCTTGCCCGCGACGAGAATCTGCGCGCCCTTGTAGCGCGGATCGTTGAGGACAAACTCTGCGATTGGCTCGCCCGTGGGCTTCTGCCGCCAGTCGAAGAAGAGAAAGTCGCCGTAGCCGGTGCGCTCGATGCGCTTCAAAAACTGCTTGGGAATGATCTGGTCCGTGTCGACATTGCTGCGGTCAAGCGGCGCGGCCAGTGAAGTCAGTGTGGTGAACTTTTCCATTAGGCCTTGCCTCCTTGCAGAGCTGGCTCGCGTACTGTCCATTTGCGAATGTCGACGAAGTGTCCGGCAATAGCTGCTGCCGCGGCCATCTCCGGCGAGACGAGGTGCGTGCGTCCGCCGCGTCCCTGGCGTCCTTCAAAGTTGCGATTGCTGGTCGATGCGCAACGCTCGCCGGGTTGCAGAATGTCGGGGTTCATCGCCAGGCACATCGAGCAGCCGGGTTCGCGCCAGTCAAAACCCGCCTCAATGAAGATGCGGTGGAGACCTTCTCTCTCGGCCTCCGCCTTCACGGCCTGCGAACCGGGAACCACCATCGCGCCGACGCGTGGCGACACTTTGTAACCGGCGGCGATGCGTGCCGCTGCGCGCAGATCTTCGATGCGGCCGTTGGTACAGGAGCCTATGAAGACGCGGTCGATCTCGACCTCTTCCATCGGCGTGCCGGCCTTCAGATCCATGTATTCGAGGGCGCGCTCGAAGCCCTTGCGCTCGATCTCGCTCTTGGCTGTCGCCGGGTCGGGAACCGAGGCCGTAACCGGCGCGACCATGCCGGGGCTGGTGCCCCAACTTACGAAGGGAACGAGTTCAGAAGCATCGATCGTCAGTTCGCGGTCAAACTTCGCGCCGGGATCGCTGGGCAGCTTGCTCCACTCGGCCATGGCCTCATCCCATGCTGCGCCTTGCGGCGAGAAGCGGCGGCCCTTGAGATAGGCAAATGTTTTCTCATCGGGAGCAACCATGCCCGCGCGCGCGCCGGCCTCGATGCTCATGTTGCAGACCGTCATGCGGCCTTCCATCGAGAGCGCGCGAATTGCCGAGCCCGCGTACTCGATCACGTAGCCGGTCGCGCCGTCGGTGCCGATCTGGCCGATGATGGCGAGAATAATGTCTTTGGCCGTGACGCCGCGCGGCAGTTCGCCATCGACCGTGATGCGGAAGGTCTTTGGCTTGGACTGCGGCAGCGTCTGCGTGGCCAGCACGTGTTCCACTTCGCTGGTGCCGATGCCGAAGGCCAATGCGCCGAAGGCTCCGTGAGTCGCCGTGTGCGAGTCGCCGCAGACAATCGTCATGCCCGGCTTGGTGATGCCAAGTTCCGGCCCGATGATGTGCACCACGCCTTGGTCGGGCGAATCCACGCCGTAAAGCTCGATTCCGAAGTCGGCGCAGTTCTTGTTCAGTGTTGCGATCTGCTTGGCTGCGATCTCGTCGACGATCTTGAGTCGGCCTGCGATGGTCGTCGGCACGTTGTGGTCAACTGTCGCAACCGTGCGATCCGGGCGGCGCACTTTGCGCCCCGCCAACCGCAGCCCTTCGAAGGCCTGCGGCGAAGTGACCTCGTGTACCAGTTGCAGATCGATGTAGAGCACGGTCGGCTCGCCTTTGGGCTCGACCACCACATGCTGCTGCCAGACCTTTTCAAATAATGTCTTCGGTTCGGAACTCATTGAACTCCTGAATCAGTGAACGAGTGAATAGGTGAAAAAGTGAATGACTGGCTGGGTGTCCCATCCTTGCGTCTTCTTTCTGGCGCAAGGGTGGGAAGCCACGAACCTACGCGTGAACGAGCAGTTCCTTCACCGTCTCCCGCACCTTCGCGCCCATCTCGCGGGTTCCGAGCACAGTCAATCCCTCGGGATTGGTGCGCGCCAGGTCTTGCGTGCGGAAGCCGTGTTCCAGCACCTTGCGAACCGCCTTGACGATCGCGTCGGCCTCTTCCTCGAGCCCGAACGCGTGGCGCAGCATCAACGCGCCTGTCAGAATGGTGGCCAGCGGATTGGCGATGTTCTTGTTCGCATGTTTGGGCGCGGAGCCGTGAGCCGGCTCAAACAATCCGATCTTGCCGCCGACGGTTCCCGAGGGCAACATGCCCAGCGAGCCCGTAATCACCGAAGCCTCGTCGGTAAGGATGTCGCCGAATGTGTTTTCCGTGACGACCACGTCGAAGTCGCGCGGCCGCTTCATCAGGTGCATCGACATCGCATCGACATACTGGTGTTCGAGTTCGACATCGGGGAATTCCTTGGCAACATCGATCACCGTGTCGCGCCAGAGTTGCGAGACCTCGAGCACATTGGCCTTGTCGACGCTGCATAGCTTCTTGCGCCGCTTCTGCGCCATTTGGAAAGAGGTACGGGCTACGCGGACCACTTCGTCGCGCGTATAGATCATGGTGTTCAGGGCGACGCCCTTTTCCTTGTCCCAGCCACGGGGCTTGCCATAGTAGAGGCCGCCGAGCAACTCGCGGACAAACATAATATCGGTGCCGTCGATGATTTCGGGCCGCAGCGGGCTGTTGACGGTCAGCTCCTTGAAGGCGAAGACGGGGCGCAGGTTGGCAAAGCCGCCCAGGTGCGCGCGCAGACCGAGCAAACCGGCCTCAGGGCGCTGGCTTGGAGAAAGTGAGTTGAACTTGTCGTCGCCCACTGCGCCCAAAAATACGGCTTCGGAGTCCAGAGCTGCGGCAACCGTGTCGGCAGGCAGCGGCGTTCCATCCTGGTCAATGGCCACACCGCCAATGCGTTTGTAATTCAGATCGAGCGAATGTCCGCCGGCGGCCGCAACCTCTTGTAATACTCCGATGGCTTCTGCAGTGATTTCGGGGCCGATGCCGTCCCCTGGGGTGACGAGAACTTTCAACTTCATCTTTTGGTGCTCCTTTTCTTAGATTGTAGAGGGTTTTCCTGTCTGCTTACCAATCTATTGGGCTGGCGACGAATTAATCGAGTTCCGAGACCGGTTCGCGGCGCTTTTCGCGGATCTGGTCGGGCAGGAGACCGATCAGGTCCTGATCGTAGATATTCTTCTTGCGATCGGCCAGGGCGACGAAGCGATAGTAGGTCTGCTGCAACTCCTCGCGCGTGAGGGTGAAGCCGAGCTGTTCGAGACGATTGCGCAAGGCCGCACGGCCGGAGTGCTTGCCCAGGACCAGATGGTTTTTGGCCACGCCCACCAGCGTGGGAGTCATGATCTCGTAGCAGAGTGGGTTGGCCAACATGCCGTGCTGATGAATGCCGGACTCGTGGGCAAAGGCGTTGTCGCCCACGATAGCTTTGTTGGGCGAGGGACGGAAGGTAATGAGCTGGCCTAGCACCTGGCTCGTGGGATAGAGATTCGCAAGCTTGATGCTGGTCGAGACGCCGTAGCGGTCGCCGCGAACATAGAGCGCGGCGGCGATCTCCTCCAGAGCCGCATTGCCGGCTCGCTCGCCAATTCCATTGATGGTGCACTCGATCTGGCGCGCGCCATTCGAGATCGAGGCCAGCGAGTTGGCCACGGCAAGGCCGAGGTCGTCGTGGCAGTGCGAGGAGAGGATGATGCCTTCTGCGTCGATGGCCGGAATGCGTTCGCGCACCTCGGCAAACATGCGGCCGTATTCTTCAGGTGTGGTATAGCCTACTGTGTCGGGCATGTTGATTGTCGTTGCTCCGGCCTCGATGGCAATGCGGACCATTTCGACGAGGAAGTCGCGATCCGAGCGGGTGGCGTCCTCGGGCGAAAACTCGACGTCGTCGACCAGCGAGCGGGCCATGCGCACCGATTCGCCTGCGAGGTCGAGCGCCTCGGCGCGGCTGATCTTGAGCTTGTATTCAAGATGCAGGTCGCTCGAAGCCAGAAAGACATGGATGCGGGCGCGGTCGGCAAACTGTAGCGCGCGGGCGGCCATCTCGATGTCTTCGGTCTTGGCGCGAGCCAGCGATGCGATGCGCGGCTTGCGGACAGCCTGCGTAATGGTGGCGATGGCCGCGAAGTCGCCCTCTGAGGCCATGGCGAAGCCGGCCTCGATAATGTCCACACCCAGATCCTCGAGTGCGTGGGCCATGGTCAGCTTTTCCTGCGTGGTCATGCTGCAACCTGGGGATTGCTCGCCGTCCCGCAGCGTTGTGTCGAAGAAGAATACGTGGTTCGAGTTCGTTTCCATGCGTTTCAGCCGTTTCCTTCTGTGATTCCTGCTATTGTCGGGCATGGAGATATATAACGCAAAGTTATAATTGTTTGCTTGTCGATTAGAAATTATTATAATGGACGGAATGCTTTGAGCCCTCCATCCCGCTTCGATGGAAGCGCGACTGATTAGACCTGAAGATCTGTTGCAAAATATACCCATAATGGGTATAGTAGGGACGGTAGCAATGAAGAATCCAACACGCCGGAAGGGGTTGCAGTTTGTCTAAGCCCCGGCTTTCAGCCGTTATCGAGAGGATTATCTCGATGATGAGGGATTCAGGGAGTTGCAGCACGCACTGGCCGCAAATCCGGAGGAGGGCGATCTGATTCCGGGCGCGGGCGGCATTCGGAAACTGCGGTGGGGAGACTCCAGGCGTGGCAAAGGAAAACGCGGCGGCTTGCGGATTATCTACTACTGTTTTCTGTCGGATGAAGAAATTTGGCTGCTGACGTTGTACGGCAAGGACGAGGCTTCCGATCTGTCGAAGGACGAGAAGACGCAACTGCGCAGGGCGCTCGAAGCCGAACGCGCCGCGCGCAAGCGAAGGGAGACGCAATGAGCAAGCAAACTGGCATGAAGCGGGAACTCTTCGCGGAACTGATGGAAGGCGTCGGCGCAATGGGAGAGCACCGCAAAGTCAAAGTGACGCTGAGGACTCATTCTCTTCCAGAAGCTGAGGTGAAGGAGTCGCCGGGGGCGGAGTTTTTTGTAGCTGTGCGGGAAAGGTTCAACGTGTCGCGTGCCGTGTGGGCCAATATGCTGCGCGTGAGCCCGCGCACTGTTGAGAAGTGGGAGCAGGGCGGACAAGTGAGTCCAATCGCAGCGACATTTGTGGAGCTGGTCTCGCGGTATCCCGATACAATCGAGCGGTTGCAGGCACTGCCGAAGCGGGTGTCGCGCGTGTCGAAGGCGGGCTCGCCCGATTCCAAAGTCATCGCCCTCAAGCGGCCTTCGCGTGGAAGGCGGAACTCCAGTGCGACCGCCATCTCCATCTAAGGCCTCTCATGGAACTTCATCAGCTCGAAACCTTTCTTGCCGTGGCCGAGGAGCGCAGCTTCTCTCGCGCAGCCGTGCGGCTGCACCGCACTCAGCCGGCGGTCAGCCAGGTCATCCGCAAGCTCGAAGAGGCGGTGGGCGAGACGCTCTTTGACCGCGCTGCCCGCGACGGCTCGCTGACCGCCTCCGGAGTGCTGCTGCGCGACTATGCGCTGCGGTTGCTGGCCTTGCGCCGCGAGGCGGCCAGCGCCTTGGGTGAATTAAAGAGCCTGGAGCGGGGCCGTCTGCAACTGGCGGCCAACGAGTACACCTGCATGTACCTGTTGCGGGCGATCGACCGCTACCGGCGCGAATTTCCTCGCATCTCAGTTGCGGTGCATCGCATGTTGGCTTCGCACATCCCCCAGGAACTCAACCTGCGCACCTTCGAGTTGGGAATGATCTCCTTCCGTCCCGACCCGGCGGAGTTCCGCTCGATCGCTGTCTACAACGACAGCCTGGCCTTCATTGTCAGTCCCAGCCATTCATTGGCCGGCGCCAGCCGCGTCTCGATCGGCGATCTGGGCGAGGAGCTCTTCGTCGCCCACAATGTCGCCTCGCCGCTGCGCCGCAAGGTGATCGAGGCCTTTCAAAAATATCGTACCCCTTTGAATATGGGCATCGAACTGCCCACGATCGAGGCCATCAAGCGGTTTGTGGCCATGGGAAACGGTGTGGCGCTGGTGCCCCACCTGACCGTGGCCAGGGAGCTGGAAGCCGGGGATCTGGTGCGCGTGCCGGTGGACGAACTGGAGATGAAGCGGGTGCTGCGGCTGGTTCACCGGCGGAAGGCCACCCTCTCCTATGCCGCCAGGGCGTTTCTCGGGACCGTCAAGGCTCTGGCCCAGGAGAACGGACCGCCTTTCTACTATCAGGTCGAACGGACCGGCTGAAGCCACGGCCTAATGCGATGCGACCAGGCTCCTTCACAGCGTTTTCAACCGCCGACCGCCCGATTGGCTGCACTCGCGTCTAAACTCTCAGTTCCTAACGGTGCAACGGGCCGGAACAATCGTTTAGGCCATGGACCACCCCGGCCAGTTACAATGCTGAGAGTGGGGCCCGGCTCGAACCGGAGCACCGGAACAGACAAGCTCGTTGCCAGCCGGACGGTTGAGCAGTCGTGAGGTTCAGGACCGAATGAAGAAGATCGCCATTATTGCATTTCTGCTCGCCGTGTGCGTGGCAGCAGGCCGCGCCCAGGAAAGCCGCCAGGACATCAGCCTGAGTGGATCGGGGCTCATTGAGCCGTTCGTCAGCTCGTCGACCGACGTTTATGTAAGCGCCAACCGCGCCTTTGGCATACTGGCCAGCTACCGTTTCATGCTCACGCCTTCCAACGCATTGGAGGCCAACTACGGCATCACCTATCAGAACAAGATTCATTTCAAGACCAATCCTCTCACCCCCACGGTGCTGACCCGCACCCAGGAGGTTTCGGGCGCTTTCGTTCACTCGTTCAACTTCAAAAAGTTCAATCCTTTTGTCGAGGCCGGACCGTCCGGAGTGATTTTTATGCCCATTACTAACTCCGGCACGACCATCCTGGACGCCCACCGACAGACCGAGTTTGGCGGGCTCTACGGAGGCGGTTTCGCCTATGAGATCAGCCCAAGCTTCGACATCCGCGCCGAATACCGCGGCTTGGTCGTAAAGGTGCCGACCTTCAGCGACTCAACAGTGCTGGCCACCAACAAGTGGTACAACATCTACAACCCGGTGGTTGGCGTCGCATATCACTTCTGATCCGGCCGGGCATTGCAGTTGAGAAAAGGGGATTGGCTTCGGCCATCCTCTTTTTTCTGCCTCAGAATGTCGTCAGGCCTCTTTGGCATCAATGGAAGTTAGAATGGTTGCACTTGAGATATTTCTTCGCTATTATAGAAGTAATGAACAGCAGAAGTTATCTCGGAGAATTTGAGCTCATGTTGCTTCTCGCAGTGATTCACCTTGGCGATGAAGCCTATGGAGTGCCCATCTCCCGTCAACTCGAAGCGAGTCGAGGCCGGGACGTATCGGTAGGCAGCGTCTACGCGGCACTGGAGCGACTGGAGGCCAAGGGTTTGGTGGTCTCCAGCTTGGGTGACCCGACGCCCGAACGCGGCGGCAAGGCGAAGCGCTATTTCCGCATCACCAAAGAAGGGCTGCGCCAAGTACATGAAACACGTCGAGTTCTAACGAAGCTCTGGCAGGTTCTCCCTGAACTGAAACTGGACCTGCGATAGGGGAGCCAATGAAGCGAACCGAACCGCCTCCGCTTGCCTCAAGGATACTCGAGCATTGCACTCCTACGAGTCGGGACGAAGCTCTCACTGGGGATCTCCTTGAGGAATTCCGCTCAGGCCGCTCAGATGGCTGGTACTGGCGTCAGGTATTCGCGGCTTGCGCCGTCTCGTGGACGGAGAGTCTTCGCAAGCGCACACCCTTATTGATCTTCGCGCTAGTGTGGTCCGTTCTGGCTCCGGCCTGGAAGGTCTTCATCGATGGGATTGAGAGTTCCCCTTTCTCCGACAGAATCTTGTTGTTTTCGGGCGGCTTCTGGGTATTCCCAGCATTTGGGGGATGGCTGGTTCTCAATTCGACCTTCCTCTGGGTCGGGATACTCGTTTACATTCTCACTCTATCGAGTTGCGGAAAAGTCATACGTGGCAACAAGATCAAGCGAGCGCTAATCCTGGCGCCGATTGTCTTCGCCCCGGTCTTTGGGGCCTGGTTCGCCTTATGCATGTTGGATTGGACTTTCCCCTTTGCGACACAGACACTCGCAACTACGCCTCTGGGGCAGATTGCCGATTTAAGAATGCTGGCGAATGTAATGCGCTTTCCCTACTTCATTACGCTGGTGGGCGTGCTTTGGGATGCAGTCCCCCGGTCCAAACAGACTCCCCTATTGGCTGACCCGCTCCAGATTGAATCATCAGGTCAATCCGACGCCCTCACACTCGGTTCGACGCTGGATCCGTTCACCGTCATGCGATCCTTCGGTTTCATGGTGGGGGCCGGCCTGATCAATGCAATGATTGCAGGTATCCTGCTTTGCCGCTTGCCCAATCTCCACTCGCCCACGTTCTCTACTCTCCTTGCACGATCCATCCTCCACGTTGTCATAGGAGTAGTTGCTGGCGTGGGAGGATGCTGGCTCTACTGGAAGAACCCTTCGAGCCCTTTTCGCGAACGCTCGCCCATTCCATTCCCGCTCTTTGCTCTCGGTTGCGCATCCGGGTGGATCTGGGTTGCGCCCATGATTGATTTTTCGGAACGGTTATCACCCGCGACGGCCTTCGTTGCCGCTATCGGCGCGATCTTTCTTGCAATCGGGCTTCGTGATGTCACTTCCCCCATCTGTGCTCCGACAGAACCTGATTCTGCCAGCTACGACCCAGAGACTGCCGAATTGTTCTCTCAGTCGTTGTATCGAGCTCCCTGGGAGGCGAAAGGCTATGTAATTACGTTCCTTCTCTATGCAGGTGGCTATGCGTTGGCGATGCGGTTGAATCTTATTGCCGCCGGATTCTTCGCTCTGTGCGCATTTCTTTTCGTCTGGACGCAGACATCGGTCCCAGGCCATGAACTCGATAGTTATCATCAATACAGGCGAGCTGCATTGCGACTTGCGTGCGTCGCCCTCCCGGTAGTGCTGGTCACTGCCTGGGCATTGCTCGACGGTGCAGCTCATCACAATTATCTCGCCGAAGTGAACGCTGCCCGCACGGACAATAGATCTTCCGCGAATAACGGGGCTCAACAGAAGGGCAGTGACCAGGCCTCGGCAACGGGCATCGGAGGCTATGAAAGTGTGATCCTCTGGCCGTACCCAGAGAAGAAACAGATCATCCCGCCTCTCACAGCCCAAGAGTCACTTCTTGCTCCAGGAACTGTGCGACCACTGATCATTCCGTTCGACGGTCAATACTGGTATATCCAACCACCCAAAGATCAACCGGGGCCGACGGCTCACCAGGCGCGCGGCACACCACTTGGCGTGGACATCGAATCGAAGAACGATGTTCCACTCGTCATGGAAGCGCATCAGATTCTTGACGCCTCGATCCGCACTGCGCGTTGCAGAGGTATCCAGGTGGATATTGAAAACCGCGACAATAAAGCCGGCGTGATTGCGATGGCGGTGTTGTTAGCCGACACGGCGCCACCGGAGAAGCCACCGCTTTATCTGGGCCAGCAGTCAATCGTATCAACGGAGCCGGAACACTTTTCGAATAAGACAATGCCTGCATCCGAAACGCTCTACTTCGCCGTCCCTGAAAGTACAAAGGGTCAGAAGTTCAATAAGATCACCGTGATGCTACTTTCGGACGTAGAGCATGCGCTAGTCGCCCCGAAGATTGCGATTCGCCAGTTCCAGATATTTCCACGTTGATACTGGAAGAGAACACCATTTCCCTGAGAACACCTCCCTTGCTTGGCTACAGCGGGCAGAGGCAGGTTTCCATATTCGGCTCAATCCTTTCTTCCAGTTCCGGTTGGATGGTAGTCGATTCGAAAGCTGCGCCATTACCGTCCGGCCGGTTTGATTTGAGCTATGAACGCATCGCGGCCACGGATGTATCCTTAGCCCATGGATCAGGACGCCTCCCCGACGCCCGCCGCCTCCGGCCGCGAAAACCTGCTGAGAGACTCAGCGAGCTCCTACCTGCGCTCGGCGCGCCATCAGCCTGTGCGCTGGCATCCCTGGGGCGAGGCGGCCTTTGCGAGGGCGCAGGCGGAAGACAAGCCCATTCTTCTCGACATCGGCGCCGTCTGGTGCCACTGGTGCCACGTCATGGACCGGGAGTCCTACGAAAACCCCGAGATCGCCCAGATCATCAACGAGAACTTTGTCGCCGTCAAGGTGGATCGCGACGAGCGGCCCGACGTGGACGCGCGCTACCAGGCCGCAGTCTCGGCCATCACCGGCCAGGGCGGCTGGCCGCTGACGGTCTTCCTCACGCCAGACGGACGGCCATACTTTGGCGGTACCTACATTCCGCCCGACGACCGCTATGGACGGCCGGGATTTCCGCGGGTGCTTGAGGCTCTCGCGCAGGTCTGGCATGAGCGACGCGATGAGGCTCTGGAGACTGCCGCAAGCGCGATGGCCGCCATCGAGCACAACGAGTCTTTTTCCGGGCGGGGCGGGGAATTGACGCTGGCACTGGTGGACAAGATCGCCGCCTCGATCGTCAAGCTCTTTGATCCGCGCAACGGTGGCTTCGGCTCGCAGCCCAAGTTCCCGCATCCCGGCGCTCTCGACCTGCTTCTGGAAGTGGCGATGAATCGTGGCAACGAGCAGGCCGGTCAAGCTTTTGTCACCACCCTCGAAAAGATGGCGCGAGGCGGCGTCTACGATCAACTGGCCGGCGGCTTTCATCGCTACAGCGTCGACGATCACTGGGGCGTTCCCCACTTCGAAAAGATGCTGTACGACAACACGGAGCTGCTGCGCAACTACTTGCACGGCTTCCAGAGCTATGTCCGCGAGGATTTCCAGAACACTGCGAGAGAAATCGTGGGCTGGCTTGACGCGACAATGACCGATCGACAGCGCGGCGGCTTCTATGCCTCGCAGGATGCCGACATCGATCTCGACGACGACGGCGACTACTTCACCTGGACGCTGGACGAGGCGCGCGAGGCACTGAGTGAAGCGAAGTTTTCCCAGGATGAGGTCGAGGTCGCGCTGCGCTACTGGGGCATCCGCGAACTCGGCGACATGCATCACAATCCGGCTAAAAACGTTCTCCACCTGGATCAGACCGTTGAGGAACTGGCCGCCGAGACCGGAAAGAATCCGGAGCAGCTTGGCACGCTGCTGGTCCGGGCCCGCCGCGCGCTACTTGGCGCTCGCGCCATGCGGCCCACGCCATTTATCGACCGCACGCTTTACACAGGCTGGAATGCCATGGCGGTGTCGGCCTATTGTGAGGCAGCGCGGGTGTTGCGGGTGGATTCGGCGCGGGAGTTTGCGCTGCTAACGCTCGACCGACTGCTTCGGGAAGCTTGGGACGGCGTGGCAGGACTTGGTCATGTCATCGCCTACGGTGACAACCGAGCCAAGGGAGCGCCGCTACTGGAAAAAGTGCCGGGCACACTCGACGACTACGCCTTCGCCGTCCACGCCTGCATCGACGCCTGGCTCGCGAGTAGTGAGATGCGCTACTACCGCGCCGCCGTCAAGCTGGCCGACGCAATGATTGTCCATTTCTACGATCTGACTGCGGGAGCCTTCTATGACTCGGCCGCGCCTGCCGGAGGCGCTCCCGCGCTCGGCGCCCTGACCGCAAGACGCAAGCCGCTACAGGACTCACCGACCCCGGCCGGTAATCCCACTGCCGCCTCAGCGTTGCTGCGCCTCGGATCCCTCGGTGGGCGCGATGAGTATCGCGAGATCGCCGAAGACACGCTGGCTTCCTTCGTCGGGATCGTCGAGCACTTCGGTCTCTACGCCGGTTCCTTCGGGCTGGCCGTGGAACGGTTGATCCTTGACCCGATGCAGGTGGTCGTGGTTGGAACCGGTCCAGTTGCCCACAATCTTGAAGCGCTTGCCGTCGCCCGTTTCGCCGTCAATAAGACCGTGATGCGCATCGCTTCCGAGAGGCTGGTCGATGGTGGACTTCCCGAGGCGCTGGCCGAGACCCTGCTCCGGGTTCCCAAGCCAGTCAAAGCGCAGGCCTGGGCCCTCGTCTGCCAGGGCCGCGCCTGCTTGCCTCCGATCACTGATGCCGCGATACTGCTCGAGACCCTCTCAGCGTCCCGCTGACTCGCTCTTCAACGGAAACCGCTCTCCAGTGAACACGCCTGTTCTTACTGCTCCCAAAATGTGCGTTCCCAATTTCCTGTTTGTGGACTAGACTGTGCGCAGGATGAGCCGTAACTCCATTCCCCGCGGCGATTCTGGAAGTCCCAACGGGACATGAATGGCAGCATCCCGGAGGTTTCCCATGCAGAAAACAAAGAACCCAAATGACCCAGGCGAGCCGAAGGGCGCCCAAACTACCCGGCGACCCCCGCAGCGTCATCGGAGTCGCATTATCGTTTGTTTTGCGGTAATGGCCGCTCTTGCCATCACGATCGGAAAGGGCCAACAATCGAGGCCCGTGGGAATGGCCCAAGGATATCCGGCGCTCAATTCCACATCCAATCAGCCTCCCGACGCGAATCAGCAGATGTTGATGCGCCAACAGCAGGACAAGAAGCAAAGCTTCGATGCGGCCAACGTCGAGCGAAGAAAGATTATCGCTGACGAGAGCGCATTGCTACTCAAACTTGCCACCGATCTCAAGACAGAGGTCGATAAGACCAACAAAGACACGCTCTCTCTTTCGGTGATCCGCAAAGCCGACGTCATCGAGAAACTTGCCCGCGATGTGAAGGAGAAGATGAAGCTCACGGTTGGTGCGAATTAGAGCGTTTTCGGATTTGCAGTAGACTTCCGAGCCCCATCCATTCCGCGTTTTTCTGCGGAATGGGTGGGAAGGGAATTAAATTTCGGACTGCAAAATTCCCGAAAATGCTCTAGCAGCAGCACAAAGCCACTCTCGCTTCCTTCGGCTGCCGATGGGCCAAATTGGACTTCGTTGTTCCTCGCGAGGACCATTCAGCGCACCGCTGACTCGCTAACTCTCTAACTCGCAGATTCGCTGCCGAAGGGATTTCCCTCCTGCGGCTTGAGTGTGGTTGGGTCGTGCCTTGGGGCGGTTTCCGCAGCAGGCCGGGTGCGCCCTCCTGAAACATTGTCCATGAACGTCTGGAAGACCCGGTTGGGATCGCCGGGCAGCAATCCCTGTTCCTCGAGCGCCAGCCGTACGCGGCGGCGAAACTCCCTCACTGGCTCATATTGCTTAGTCGCCAGCGTCTTGAAGACCACCGGGAAGATCAATTCAGAGCCCTTGATCGCATCCACGCCCAGGATCTGCGGATCGGCCAGAAAAAGCCCCCGGAACTCCTCGCAGGTGCGGATCTCCGTGGCGATCCCCCTCAACAGCTCGAGCACGCGGTCGGGGTTGGCAGAGAAGTCCACGCTCACATTGACGGTCGCTACCGAGTAGCCTTTGCTCAGGTTGGCCACGGTTGTGATCTGCGAGTTTGGAATGACGTAAAGGGTTCCATCTGCGTCGCGAACTGTGGTCTTGCGCAGGGTCATCGCTTCGACAGTTCCCGCTAGGCCGGCAAGACGCACCGTGTCTCCCAAGTTGAACTGGTCTTCGATCAGAATCAGCACTCCGTTGAGCATGTCGCGCACGATATTTTGCGCCGCCAGGCCGAGCGCGATTCCTGCCACCCCGGCCGAGGCGAGCAAGGGAGCGAGATTGATGCCGACGGCATCGAGAATCTGCAGGCTGACGATGAGGCCAATGACCGCCAGGCCGGTGGTTCGGATCACCCCGGCCAGTGTTTTCACCTGGGAGACATGGACCGGATCTGGTGTGTGGCGCTCGGCGACGCGGACCATTCTGGCCGTGACGATGCGCAGCAAGCGGCTGAGGATAAAGCCCATCAGCGCCACCACAAACAAGTGCGGTAGCCTGTTGCGGGTGAACGTCTCGGCATCGATCGCCCACCCGTCGATCAGGCGGCCCAGGAACCGCTCTTCGGCAAACACGCCCGTCCTTGCCGCGAGCATGGACACGAATAATTGCATCTTGAATCTCCTCAAACTCCTCTCTTAAGACTAGACTGTACGCAGGATAAGCAGGAAGCCAATTCCCCGCGGCGATTCTTGAAATCCGAAGTGGAGTCTTGATTTGCCGTAGGAGCGTCCAGGAGGTTCCCCATGCAGTCCAGAATGGACCAAAATCGCCCGTATGCGTCGAGCGGCCCTCGAACAACCGGACAAGCCTCTGGTCATCATTGGTGGCGCGTTCTTCTTTGCCTCGCCGTGACAATGGCCTTTGCCGGCGTCGTGGGACCGGGGCAGTCGGGCCAGAACCCCGGAATGCCCAGGGGCATCAAGATTCCCGATAATGGGGCCTTTCCGCTTCCCGACGCCAATAAGCAAATGGAACTGCACGATCAGCAGTCCAAGAAACAGAACTTCGAAGAGATCAACGTCGAGCGGAAAAAGATCATTGGGGATGAAAGCGCTCTCTTGCTCAAGCTGGCCACCGACCTCAAGACAGAAGTGGATAAGACCAACAAGGACACGCTCTCTGTCAACGTGATTCGCAAGGCTGACGCCATTGAGAAGCTGGCCCACGATATGAAGGAAAAGATGAAGCTCACAGTTGGCGCAAGTTAAGGATTTGAGCGGTGTTGTCAGCAAGAAACCAGTCTCGCAACTCCGCCGTCCCGAAAGATGACGGCCGGTTTATGTCTTCGAGTAGCCGGATGTGCAGGCGAGCCGCGGGAGATCTTCGCCAGGTGCTGGGCTTGGCGCTGCTGCTGGTTTTGCCCGGCGGAGCGCAGGATATGCAGGTGCAGACACCGGGTCAGCAGGTCGCCGGCCGGCAACCAGGAGGGTTGTTTGCAGGTATGGGCGACACCGATCCCGTCATGGAGGAGAAGCGGCTGAAAGCCCTAAACGCAGAGCGCCACAAGTCGCTGGTCTCCGACACAAACAAGCTGCTCAAACTTGCTCGCGAGTTGGACGAAGAGGTCAACCACGCCGATCCCGGCGCACTCGACCAGGCCCAACTGATCCAGGTCGCCGAGATTGAAAAGCTGGCGCACAAGGTGAAGGAGAAGATGAGCACCTCGGTGCGGGGAACGACGGATTCGCAATCCTCTCCGTATTATCCTCCGGTTCGTTAGCGGTCCGATCTCCTCCTTTCCGGTGTGGATCGAGGGAGGCTCTGGTTGCCCCTACTGTCTCGCACCGGTTGCTACAATCATGGTTGGAACTCAGAAGATCCCCGCAAGCAGGAAGACAGAGTTTACTGAGGAGTCAAGGGAATGGAACTGGCAACTTCCAGCGCTCGTGAGTCAGTGTCGGCTGAGGCCGGCCCGGGCAGCCTGAGCCCCCGGCAGTTGGTCGAAATCTATCGGCTGATGGTGCTCTCCCGGCGCATCGACGATCGCGAGATTCTGCTCAAGCGCCAGCAGAAGATCTTCTTCCAGGTCTCCGCCGCCGGCCACGAGGCGCTACAGGTCGGCGCGGCCTTGGCCATGCGTCCCGGCTACGACTGGTTCTTCCCTTACTATCGCGACCGCGCACTCTGCCTCACCCTCGGCGTCACGCCTGAAGAGATGCTGCTCCAGGCCGTTGGTGCGGCCACCGACCCGGCCAGCGGCGGACGCCAGATGCCAACGCACTGGAGCAGCCGGACGCTCCATATCGTTAGCTCGTCTTCGGCCACAGCATCGCAGTTGCTCCACGCAGTGGGCTGCGCTGAGGCGGGCCGCTACTTCAGCCGCCATCCAGAGGCAGCGGAAAAGCATGAAGGCGACTATCGTGCCTTCCACGACGTGCAATTCCACGGCGACGAGGTCGTGCTCACTCTGCTGGGCGAGGGTTCCACCTCGCAGGGAGAGTTCTGGGAGGCGCTCAACACCGCCTCCAATCGCAAGCTACCCGTCATTTTTTGTGTTGAAGACAACGGCTACGCCATCAGCACTCCGGTCGAGGTAAGCATGCCGGGCGGCAACATCTCACGCCTGGTGGCCAACTTCCCCAACTTCCACTTTGCCGAGGTCGACGGCACCGATCCGGAGGCCAGCTTCCAGGCCTTCCAGACCGCCGTAGCGCATTGTCGCTCAGGCAAGGGACCGGCCTTTGTTCACGGCCATTGCATCCGCTGTTACTCGCACTCGCTCTCTGACGACGACCGCCTTTATCGCACCCAGGCCGAACGCGAGGCCGACGCCCTGCGCGATCCCATCGCCAAGCTGCAGATGCGCTTGCTGCGCGAGGGCATTCTGACCGACGAAGAGATCACGGCTCTCGAACACTCGCTCGATCACGAAGTCGCCGAGGCTGCCGAGCGCGCCCTCAAAGCTCCGCTGCCCAAGGTCGAATCGATTACCCGTCACGTCTACTCCGAAGACCTCGACCCCACCAGCCAAGCCTTTGCCACCGATCAAAAGGAAGAAGCTCCGCCCGACGCGAAGTCGCGCACCATGGCCGACCTCATCAACGCCTGCCTTCACGACGAGATGCGCCGCGACCCGCGCATCGTCGTCTTTGGCGAAGACGTTGCAGACGCCAGCCGCGAAGAGGCGCTCGCCGAGGTCAAGGGCAAGGGCGGCGTCTTCAAGCTCACCGCCGGCCTGCAAACCGAGTTCGGCTCAGAGCGCGTCTTCAACTCGCCTCTGGCCGAGGCCAACATCGTAGGCCGGGCGGTTGGATATGCAGTGCGCGGCATGAAGCCGGTCGTCGAGATTCAGTTCTTCGATTACATCTGGCCCGCCATGCATCAGATCCATAACGAACTCTCTGTGCTGCGCTGGCGCTCCAACGGCGAATGGGCCTGCCCGATCGTCATTCGCGCGCCCATCGGCGGCTATCTCACTGGCGGCTCGATTTATCATTCGCAATGCGGCGAGAGCATCTTCACCCACATTCCCGGACTGCGCGTCGTCTTTCCCTCGAATGCTCTCGACGCCAATGGCCTGCTGCGCACGGCGATCCGCTGCGACGACCCCGTGCTCTTTCTCGAACACAAGCGCCTCTATCGCGAGACGCACGATCGCGCGCCCTATCCGGGGCCGGAGTTCGCCATACCCTTCGGCAAGGCCCGCACGGTCCGCACCGGCGCCGATCTCACCATTGTTACCTATGGCGCATTAGTCCCGCGTTCAATGCAGGCTGCCGAGCGCGCCCGGCGTGAGCACAACATCGACGTCGAGATCCTCGATCTGCGAACACTCAATCCGTACGACTGGGAGGCCATCGCCGCGTCAGTAAAGAAGACCAGCCGCGTGATCGTGGCCCACGAAGACAGGCTCAGTTGGGGCTACGGCGCAGAGATCGCCGCCCGCATTGGGGATGAGCTTTTCGATTCGCTCGACGCCCCGGTCCGCCGCATCGGTGCCATGGACACCTTCGTCGCCTACCAGCCCATCCTCGAAGACGCCATCCTTCCCCAGCCCGAGACGATCTTCAAAGCCATCGTCGATTCGATGGCGTATTAAAACCACCAACAGGGCAATCAACTTTGGACGGCTGGTTGCGTGGCCATTGCTTCAGCCCTCTTCGATCGTTGACGCAGATTGAAGCCCGTGCCCGTTCATCGCAGCCCAGAGCCGCGATGAACGGGCACATCTTCTTAAGGCTCATTTCGGTTCCTCGGAGTCCATGAGAGGGCCAACTGCCTATCAATCCTAACCGGAAGGCACTCGCGCAGCATCGTGGCTTTCAAACCAGCCGATTACGCGACGTTCAAATTCCTCTGGCTCCGCGACGGCTGCGCCGCAATGGTTCGCCTCCGCAGGCTCCCATAATTCCACCGCAGGATTGCGCGAGGAACTGTGCGCTCGAATCTCCTCGGAGTGGCGCGGCGGAAGATTGGTGTCCTTCAGTCCGTGAATCAGCAGGACGGGAACCCGGCTGGCGGTGACTGCGTTCTCCGGCGAGGCGTGTTCAAAGTCGATCCCATACTTCCAGCGAGCGTAGAGAAAGCCAGCCTCAACGGCAGGACGCAGCAAAGTGCGGCCCGCCCATGCTCCGGCGTGGAGTTTCTCTCCGAGGCGATCGTAGGAGGCCTCGCGGAAACTCGCGAAGGAAGACTCGGCCACCACGGCGCAGAATCCGGTTGTTGACCGGAGCGACTGGAGCAGTTGTGCTGCGCCCATCGATTCGCCAAGGCCGTCGATACAACGGGGAGTCTCCGATTGCTGGAGCCAGTCGAACCAGCGCCGCAGATCGTCGGCCTCTTTCACTCCGTAGGTGGCCAGATCGCCGCCGCTTGACCCGTGTGTGCGCGCATCCGGCAGCAATACGGCGTAGCCATGGCCGAGCAGCAACTCAGCGTTGCCTAACATTCCGGCGCGGTTGTCGGTGTGTCCGTGCGGCAGAATGACGGCGTCGCCGTTGCCGTGCTGGGGCTGGATACTCCAGGCGCGTAGCGTCACGCCGTCATTCGCGAGAACGGAAACCTCAGTCAGCTTTGCGTGGTTGCGCTCTGCGATGGCCTGGGCTTGGGCTTCCAACTTCGAGTTCAGCAGACGACGCCCCGGATGCAGCGCCCACTCTGTGGCGACGATGCCGACGGCAGAGCAGATCACAAACCAGAACGCGACTAGTGCGAGCGCCCAGCGCATTAATGAGCGTGCCAGTTTCATGTGTCATGATTACGCAGTGCAGCCTTCGCATGTTCCATGAAGATGTCGCATGAAATCATAGCAATCGCTGTGCAGGTTTAAGTCGCGTCTGCTGCATGGTGAGGTCTTTCGCCGCCGTACTGCGCTCGGCAAATCCAACTGGTATTCTTGAGTTTGGTCTATCAATCCGTGACAACATCTCAGACGCAGTCTCTCGATCGCCCGCAACAACCGCGCTTCACATTGGCCACTTGGGCGCTCTTGGCGGCCATTTTTCTTTCGGTTCAATTCGCCTCCCTTTTCACTCCGCCGCTGATGGACGATGTGGATGCCTCCCACGCTGAGGCCGGGCAGTATTTCTCAGAACACAGCGATTGGGTTACAGCGAAGATCAACGGCATTCGCTACATCGAGAAGCCGCCGCTGCCCTACTGGATCACCGGCGCTCTCGATAAGGTCTTTGGACAAAATGTATTTTCCGCTCACCTGCCCAACACGCTGGCGATGCTGGGGCTGGCCTGGATCGCGTGGCTGTGGGCGCGCCGAGGCTGGGGAGATCGCGCCGGTCTTTATGCCGGGCTGGGCGTGCTCACCGCGGTCGGGCCGTTCCTGTTTACCCGCTTCATCATTCCCGAGGCGCAACTCAGCCTGTTCTTTCTGATTGCGCTCCATTGCCTGCAGACCGGCTTTGAGCCCGGCAAGGCGAGACGCTTTTATGGGATGTGGGCGGCGGTGGCTCTGGCGCTGATGACGAAAGGGCTGATCGCTCCCACATTTTTTGCCGGCGCGGCGATTCCTTACCTGTTGGTGACCGGCCTTTGGCGGCGGTGGAGGGATCTGAAGCCGGTCACCGGCACGCTGCTCTTTTTGGCCATCTCCGCGCCATGGCACATCCTTTGCAGCCTGGCAAATCCCGACCAGGGCCACCCCATCGGCAACCACCCCACCATCGGCAATGTGCATGGTTTTTTATACTTCTATTTCGTTAACGAACACTATCTGCGATTCTTCAACCAGCGCTACCCGCACGACTATAGCAAGCTGCCCTTTGCCGCCTATTGGCTGCTGCACCTGGTGTGGCTCTTTCCCTGGAGCCTGTTTCTGCCGGCGCTGATTGTCGTGGCCTGGAAGACTCGCCACCGCTGGCGGCAATACCTGAGGGACCACGGCGAAAGGACGGTCGATTCCGAGCAGAGCCAGATGGCTCGCACCTCTGTGGCCGACCCGGTCTTTCTGCTGACATTTCAGACGCGCACCGTCTGGCTGTTGAGCCTGTTCACCGCCTGGACGCTGATCTTCTTCTGTATCTCGACCAACCAGGAGTACTACACCTTTCCGGTGTGGCCGCCGCTTCTTATCCTGATCGCAGCAGTGATGGCGAGTATCGAGGAGAACCGCGGAAAACAGCTGCTTTCGACGGCATGGCTCACTGGAGCGCAGGCTGTCTTCGCGGTGGTCGGCGCGCTCTCGGCAGCCGTGCTGGGCTGGGGATTGTGGGAGTCGCGCCATCTGCCCTTTGTCGCCGACATCGGCACCGTGCTGGCGCATCGCGGCGTGGGCAACTACGAACTCTCCATGTCCCACTTCTTCGACCTTACCGGCGAGTCCTTTGCCGCATTGCGTTTGCCTGCCGCGCTGGCCGCTTCTGTTCTGTTTGTCGGGCCTGTCTTGGGACTCCTGCTGCGTCTCAAGCGCAAGCACACTGCCTCCACCATCAGCGTCGCCCTGACCACGGCCGTTTTGCTGATCGCCGCGCACATCGCCCTCGCTCGCTTCGATCCCATGCTCGGCTCCAAGCAAATGGCCGACACGATCATGGCCGAGGGCTCGCCTAACGATACCTTCATCATTTATGGCGACCAGACCTTTGGCTCCTCGATCATTTTTTACACGCACAAGTTCTTCGGCGGTAAACCGGCGCGGCTGGTGATTGCCCGCTGCGGGCAACATGGCGAGGGTTCATTTCTACTGTGGGGTTCCTGCTATCCCGACGCGCCCGACATCTTCCTGACCCAGGACCAGCTCTACAAAATGTGGGGAACCGGCGAGCGCAAGTGGCTCTTTGCCGATACCGACAATTATCACGATCGCGCCAAAGCCGAGCAACTGCTGGCCGGCAGGCTCTTCTTCGTAAGGGCCATCGCCGATAAAGCGTTGTGGACCGACCGTCCGTTGCCCGATACCGGCATGGCCGCGTCGATGGCGGTGAAATCGAACTGAGCTTCAGCCGGCGCGCGTGTGCCCGACAGTGCCGAACCGGCAGCAAAAATCGAGCTGTTGAGATAGGGCACCAGTTCTTTGGAAGCCTCCAGATAACTCGGCCGCTCGCAAGTAGCATTGAACCCCGCATCGCAAGCGGCCTTTGGCGTTGGACGCTCCTTCGCGCATCAGGCTGCTATCCTTGAGCTTGGTCGCTGAACCTCAGATGACATTCCAGACGAACTCTCCCAATCGCTCGCGGAAATCGACCTTCACATTGGCCAGTTGGGCGCTCTTGTTGGCGATCTTCGCCACCGTCTCGCTGGCCTCGCTGTTCACGCCGCCGCTGCTCGACGACGCGGACGCCAGTCACGCGCAGGCCGCGCAACACATGGCCGAGAGCGGCGACTTGGTGACGCTAAAGGTGAACGGCATGCGCTATCTGGAGAAGCCGCCTCTGCCTTACTGGCTGGATGCCGCGCTCTATCGCGTCGTTGGCCAGAATGTCTTTGCCACCCACCTGCCCAACGCGCTGGCGCTGCTGGGATGCGCATGGCTGGCGTGGCTGTGCGCTGTCCGGGCCTGGAGTCCTCGCGCCGGCCTTTACGCCGCACTGGGTGTGCTGACCTCTGTCGGGCCGTTTCTCTATACGCGATTCGCCATTCCCGAAGCGTTGCTGAGTTTTTTGATGCTGGCGGCCCTTTACTGCCTTCTCACCGGCTTCGAAGCCGGCCATGCGTGGCGCATCTATGGAATGTGGGCGGCGCTGGGGCTGGCGGTGCTCACCAAGGGGCTGATCGCGCCCATCTTTTTTGGTGCGGCGGCCATCCCGTTCCTGTTTGTCAGCGGCCAATGGAGGCGCTGGCGGCAGTTGAAGCCGCTGACTGGAATGCTGTTGTTCCTCGCGGTCACCGCGCCGTGGCACATCTTGGCCGGCCTTGCCAATCCTGGTCAAGGCCACCCGATCGGCAACCATCCAACTCCCGGCAATGTGCATGGCTTCTGGTATTTTTACTTCATTAACGAGCACGTTCTCCGCTTCCTGGGCCAGCGCTATCCCTACGACTACAACCGGCTGCCCTTGGCCGCCTACTGGCCGCTGCATCTGGTCTGGCTCTTTCCCTGGAGCCTCTTTTTGCCCGCATTGCTGGCGGTTGCCTGGAAGAGCCGCCGCCGCTGGCTCCAGCACCTTAAAGCGAATGCCGGCCAGACGCTGGAGTTCTGCCTCGACCATACCGTTCGCGAGAACATTGCCGGAAACGTCACCCAGCTCAACTTCCGCGTACGCGCGGTCTGCCTGTTGAGCTTCTTCTCGGTCTTCATCATGCTCTTCTTCTCATTCTCGACCAATCAGGAGTACTACACCTTTCCGGCCTGGACGCCGCTGATCATTATGATTGCCGGCGCGCTCAGCGGGATCGAGGAGCAGCGCGGCCTCGTCGATACTAAAGATGGCGGCCGGCAGCCGCTCTCGACGGCGTGGCTGACCGGGGCGCAGGGCGTCTATGCCGTGGTCGGTGTGCTGGCGGCAGCGACTCTCGGCTGGGGATTGTGGGAGTCCCGCAAGCTGCCCTTCGTCTCGGATGTGGGAACTCTGCTGGCGCATCGCGGCGTTGGCAATTACACGCTCTCGATGTCCCATCTCTTCGACCTTACCGGCCCATCGTTTGCCGCGCTGCGACTGCCGGCAATCATCGCCGCCCTCGCGCTGCTTGTGGGGCCGGCGGTGGGCTGGCTGTTGCGGCTGAGAGCAAAGCACATGAGCGCCACCATCAGCGTGGCCCTCACCGCGGCGGTCTTCCTGATTGCAGCGCACATCGCCTTCGCCCGCTTTGAGCCGATGCTGAGCTCCAAGCAGCTTGCCGTCACCATCATGCAGCAGGGCTCGCCCGCCGATTCGTTTATTATCTTCGGCGAGCAATCCGACGCCTCGTCGGTGGTCTTTTACACGCATGGCTTCTTCCACGGCAAGCCGGCGCTGCTGGTGGGCGAGGCTTGTTCGCCGCATGGAGAAGGCACCTCGATGCTGTGGGGTTCCTGTTACACCGATGCGCCAAAAATCTTCCTCAGCGAAGAGCAACTCTCTGCAATCTGGGGCGTGGGCGAGCGAAAGTGGCTCTTTGCCCAGGACGTTAACCAGCCCAAGGCGGAGCAATTGCTCTCGCGCCGTCTCTATCCCGTGCAATCGATCGCCGACAAGGCGTTGTGGACCGACCGGCCGCTGGCGGAGTCCGAGTCGGCTCGCCCCATGGCTGCGCGGCTCGCCGAAGGCGCGCGGCCGTGAGTCCCCAGCCCGCGAATCAGGATGTGCTGGTTGTCGGAGCCGGCTTTGCCGGCGCGGTAGTCGCCGAGCGGCTGGCCAGCGCCGGGCGCGAGGTCTTGGTCATCGACCGGCGCGATCACATCGCGGGCAATGCCTATGACCACCCGGACAGCCACGGCGTCCTCGTGCACAGATTCGGGCCGCACCTCTTTCACACCAACTCCGACGCGGTCTTTGAATACCTTTCGCGATTTACCCAGTGGCGGCCTTACGAGCACCGGGTCCTGGTCTCGCTCGACGGCAAGCTCTATCCCCTGCCTATCAATCAAGACTTCATCAACCGTTTCTACAGACTGAATCTCGACGAGGCCGGGGTCGAGCGATTTCTGGCCGGGGTCCGCGAACACCGCGATCCGGTGCTGACCAGCGAGGACGTTGTCCTGAACGCGGTAGGCCGCGAACTCTGCGACAAGGTCTTTCGCGGCTACACCCGCAAGCAGTGGAATCTGGATCTGGCCCAGCTGAGCCCCAGCGTTCTGGCCCGCATCCCCACGCGCACTAACCGCGACGGCCGCTACTTCACCGACAAGCATCAGGCGATGCCCGCCGAGGGCTATACGAAGCTCTTCGAGCGGCTGTTGACGCATCCGCGCATTCGAGTCGAGACGGGCGAAGAGTTCTCGGCCATGCGCAAGAAGATCCATTTCCGGCTGACGATTTTTACCGGCTGCATCGACGAATACTTCGGCTTCAGGTTCGGACGGTTGCCCTACCGCTCAATTCGCTTCGAGCACGCGCACCTTGCCGGAGTCGAGCGCTTGCAGCCCGTGGCAACGGTCAACTATCCCAACGAGCACGAATACACGAGGATAACCGAGTTCAAGCACATCACCGGCCAGCAGCATTCGGGAACGTCGATCGTGAGAGAGTTTCCCACCGATGAAGGCGAGCCTTATTACCCGGTGCCGCGCCCGGTGAACCAGGAACTCTACGGCCGCTACCAGGAACTTGCCGCCAGCGAGCCGAACGTAGTTTTTCTGGGCCGGCTGGCGCAATACCGCTACTACAACATGGATCAGGCTTCGGCAGCCGCGCTGAAGGTAGCCGCAGAGATCGTCGGCGGCTGAACAGACTGCGGAGAAGCTCGGTTCGGAGGGAGGCGGGGGTCTTCAACCCCCGCATAAAGCATGCATGATCAACACCGGCTTTAGCTGCGGAGGAACACTTTCCGTCACTTTCCCATCAAATCAGGCCTTTTTCTGCAGCTTGTGAAGCCGATGGATTGGCCTGCTCAATTCTCCTGGTGCTGCGGCTCTCTTTGAAAGGGCACGACTTCAGTCGTGCCGTAAGTACCGCAAAAATCAACGCCGGCTTCAGCCACTGAGGAATGCTATTCGTGGACTTACCTATGAAGCAAGCTCTTTCCCGCAGCTTGTGAAGCCGACAGACCGGTCTTCAACACATTGTCCCAATTCTCAAGACGAGCGCGGCTTCGGCACCGCGGTTGCCTGAGAGACAGGCCTGCGCAAGGTGCCGCCCGGCTCAAGTTCAAAGATCTTCCCGTGCCAATGGAGCGTGTTATTGGCATAGCTTGCCACCCAGAGCAGAAAGCCGATCAAGTCGCGCAGGGGAAAGAGAAAGGCCAGATACACCGATTGCTTGCTGCGCACAACAATGCCGCCGACGACCAGCGACTGTGCAATCTTGAGCAGTAGCGTGAAGGCAAGCGCCGCAGCGCCCCAAAGTGGACGGTGGATCAGCATTCCGCCAAGGAACGCCAGCAGGCCAAATGGAGTGGAGAAGGTCAGCGCAGTGCCGAGATGTCCCTTGGGCCGCGAAAAACGCGTGCTGCGCATCCAACTCAACTGGTGCTCGATCGACTTCCAAAAACTCGATCTGAGAATCAGATGATTGACAACGTGGTCCGAGAGCGCAACGGTCTGGCCCATCTGCGCCACCAGGTATCCCAACATGTAGTCGTCCGCCGCATAGCTGCCCAGCCGCTTAAAGCCCCCGATACGCTGGAGCGACGATTTGCGAACCGCGGACGAAGGCCCCAGGGTAAACCGCACTCCTTCCAGCATCTGCGCCACCAGCACTCCCGAGGTCATTTCGACGGACATGCCCAGCGCCTCCAGGCGCTCGCCAAAGCCGCCGTCGATCGAGTCGCCGCGGTAGACACAGAATGCTGCCCCCACGCCGGGATCGCGGAAGGGCGCGACCATCTCGCGGAGGAATTCGGGTACGACCGGAATGTCCGCGTCGGTGGCCACCAGCAGATCGTACCGCGCCGCCTGGGCCATCAGATGCATCGAATAGCAGCGGGCATTCATCCACGTTGGCTCGCCGGAGTGGAGGATCGTCACCGGAATCTGCGGGTAGCGCTTTGCCAGCCTTGCGGCTACGGCCAGGCCCGCGTCATCGGGCTGTCGCGCGCAAAAGAGCAGTTCGTAGGCCGGGTAGTCGAGCCTGAAGTAGCCTTCCAGGCATTCTTCAAGGTAGGCCGGGGAGCCGTGGAGCGGCTTGAGAATGCTGACTGGAGGAGTAAAGTCGAAGACCTGGCGCCTTTTGCGGCCTCTCGCGATGAGATACTTCGCAGCCGCAACAAAAACCATTCCAGTAAAGACTGTTGAAGTTGCAATCCCGGTCATGCCCAAGAAGAATAAGAAAAATGCCACCGCGACGGCTCCTTTGCCGTTCTGCAACTTCGGGGGAAAAGCGCTGAGGCTAACTCTATCGGATGAGAAAACCTCTGTCTACCTTAAGTGAGAATTCACCCGCACCGCAATCCCGTTTTCACCTCAGGATCAATCGTTTACCGCAGGTTAAGACCTCGTATTGGCCACTATAGTAGAATCACGGTGTCACGCACATGATTCTTGGCTCTTCCATTGTTCCAGAGATGCTCCAGAAGACGCGGGTGAGAGCGGAGACGCGAGATTGACGACGGCATGACACTCGACCAGGTTCCCATCATCGCGCTCGGCGCCCTTGCCGCTCTCGGAGTGGCGACCTCGACCATCTACAGCCTGATGGTCGCCGGGGCTGTCGTGCAGTTTAGGCGGCGCATGCCTGCGGCCAGAGAGCCAGCTGGGAACCGCGTTTTTCAGCCTCCGGTCAGCGTCTTGAAGCCCGTGCACGGCGATGAGCCGGATTTGGAAGAGAATCTGGCCAGCTTCTTCCATCAGGATTATCCGCAGTATGAGATTCTCTTCTGCGCGCGGCACTCCTCCGACGCCGGGTTGCAGGCTGCGCGTCGTGCAGCTGCCCGCTTTCCGCATATCAAGACGCGCATTCTGGTTTGTGGCGAACCCCCATGGCCGAATGCGCGCACCTACTCGCTGGAGGTCATGCGCCGTGCGGCAAGCTATCCCATCCTGGTGGCCTCCGACAGCGACGTGCGCGTGGGGCCCAATTACTTGGCCGCAGTGGTCGAGCCGCTCAGCAATCCTGAGGTGGGCATGGTCACCTGCCTCTACCGCGGCATCGCCCGGCGGGGACTCTGGGCGCAGCTTGAGGCCATGGGAATGTCCGTCGAGATGAGTTCCGGCGTACTGGTAGCCAACATGCTCGAGGGGATGAAGTTCGCCTTGGGGCCCTCGATGACCATCCGGCAGAGTACGGTAGAGAAAATCGGCGGATTCGAGCAGGTCGCGCAATACTATGCGGATGACTTTGTGCTAGGCAACTGGACGGCAAAGGCCGGGGAGACCGTGGAGCTTTCTTCTTACATTGTTGAGCATCATGTTCTCAACGACTCCTTCAAGAACACCATCTCACATCAGCAGGTTTGGGCGACCAGCACCCGCTTCTCCCGGCCGCTCGGGCATCTAGGCGAAGTATTGACCTACGCTGTTCCTTACGGTCTGCTGGGGTTGGGAGTGCTGGGCGTCACTGGCCACCTGACCCTGGGGCTGGCGATTTTTGCCTTCACAGCCTTTGCACGGATGCTGCTTTGTCTGTTGGTGAGTGGCAGTGTGGTTCGCGATAAGGCTGCGCTCCGCAAGGCCTGGCTCTATCCCGTGCGCGACCTGATGGGCTTCTGCTTCTGGGTCGGAAGCTATTATGGCTCTAGCAGGCTTCGCTACCGCGGCGATCCCTGCGAGTTGCTTCCCCAGGGAAGGCTGCGCAGGCTGATCGAAGAGCCTGCAGAGCGCGCGCCTGTCCGATTGGCGTCGTAGCATTCTGCGGTGAGAATTGGGATTTGAAAGGGCACGACTTCAGTCGTGCCGTAAGTGCCGCAGAATCGACTCTGGCTTTAGCCGCTGAGGGATGCTTTTCATGGACCTTCCAACGAACCAGGCCTTAATCCGCAGCCTGTAAAACCCAACATGTTTCCTTAGCTCACTTGGTACGACTGAGGTCGCGCCCAGGCACGCTTTGGGTTCTCTATGGAGTTTTGCAGAAGAATGTCCTCCGCCGGCGCACAATGAATTGAAGTCAGAGAGCTGGGCCATAGAGGCCACTCTTTAGTGGTAATGTCTCAAGCCTCCGAGGAGACCCCCACCCCCCTATTCATATTTTCAAGACCTTTCAGGTAATTAAATCGTCAATAGCCCAACAGCGAGGGCCGAGTCCGTCAGTGGGAATCCATTCCTGTAAAGTTGGAAGAGGCGCTTCGTTTACGGCGCACTCCGTGCGTTCAGCTTGCTTCCGTTGACAACATCCTCCAATTCGGTTGGGCTGGCTGAGCTGTTGCAGTCGGTGTTTGGCTTTGCGCGTTTCAGGGCCAATCAGGAGGCGGTCTGCAAGGCCGCAATCGACGGGCGAGATCTGTTGCTCGTCATGCCGACGGGCTTTGGCAAGTCCCTCTGCTACCAGTTGCCCGCGATTGCCCTGGGCGGAACGGCCCTGGTGATCTCGCCGCTGATTGCGTTGATGGAGGATCAGGCGGCCAAGCTTCTATCGCTTGGGCTGCGCGTGGCGCGGATTCATTCAGGACTCGACCGCAGCGTGGCGCGACAGGCCTGCGTGGACTATTTACAAGGGAGCCTGCAATTCCTTTTCATCGCGCCAGAGCGGCTGCGTGTGCCAGGCTTCGGAGAGATGCTGGCCAAGCGCAAGCCCGCGCTGATTGCCATCGACGAAGCACACTGCATCTCGCAATGGGGCCACGACTTCCGACCCGACTATCGGATGCTTGGCCAATATCTTCCCGCGCTCAGACCGGCGCCGGTGCTGGCGCTGACGGCTACCGCGACTCCATCTGTCCAGGCAGACATTGTGGCGCAACTGGGGATGGTCAAGCCGGCGCATTTCATTCACGGCTTTCGCCGTGACAACCTGGCGATCGAAGTCGTCGAGCTGCCGATGCCTGAACGTCCGCGGGCGATCTGCGGGCTGCTGGCCAGCGCCGAACGGCGGCCCGCGATTGTCTATGCGACCTCGCGCAAGGGCGCCGAGCGCATGGCGGAGGAGCTATCGCGCAAGCTTCGGGCTGCGGCGTATCACGCGGGGCTCAATGCTGAGACGCGTGAACACGTGCAGACTGCCTTCCAGGCTAGCGAACTGGAGGTGGTGGTGGCGACGATCGCCTTCGGTATGGGCATCGACAAGGCCGACATTCGCACCGTCATTCACGCCGGGCTCCCTGCGACGCTCGAGGGCTACTACCAGGAGATTGGCCGCGCTGGGCGCGACGGCGCGCCGAGCCGAACCTACCTGATGCACAGTTACGCCGACCAGCGAACGCACGACTTCTTCCTCAACCGCGACTATCCCCCGGTCGAGCAGTTGCAGCAGGTATACGGCGCACTGAGTGAAGAGTCGCAATTGGTCGAGGAGCTGCGGGCTGGCTCACAGCTAAGCGAAGAGGAGTTCGACAAGGCTCTGGAAAAGCTCGAGATTCACGGCGGTGCTCAAGTGGACTTTGGCGGCAAGGTCAAGGCAGGCGGCCCAGGCTGGAAGAAAACATATAAAGTGCAGGCGAAGTACCGCGCCGAGCAGTTCGAGAAGGTGTTGCGATTCACCACTTCGACCGAGTGCCGGATGTCGGCCCTGGTGCGCCATTTCGGCGACGTGGAGGATGCCGCCCGGCCCTGCGGCATCTGCGACGTCTGCGATCCGGCCGGGGCCGTGCTGAGGCTCTTCCGGCGGCCGACAGCCGCGGAGCGGGAACTGGCGCAGGCTATCGCCGATGAGTTGCGCGCGGTGGATTATAAAGCCGCAGGAACGTTGCAAAGGAATCTCAATCTGGTTGGCCGGATGAGCCGCGATGAGTTCAATGGTCTGCTGGATGCGATGGTGCGCGCAGGGCTGATCGAGATCGAGGAAGCCGAATTTGAAAAGGACGGAGAAGTTATCCGCTTCCGCAAGGTGCGGCTGACTCCGGCAGGACTGGAGATGCGCTCTTCGTCGCCGGTAGAACTGCTGATCAGCGATGGAGTCGTTGAGGAGTTTGGCGGGCGGGCTCCAACGCGGACGCGGATAAACAAACCAAAGACAGCAGTGAAGAGCAGGAAAGGGATGTCAGCGGAGACGAAGGCGGAAATCGTCGAGCCAGCAAGGCTGACGGCAGAGGGTGAGGTTCTTGCGGCGCGGCTGCGCCAGTGGCGCGCTGCGGAGGCAAAGCGGCTGGGAGTTCCAGCCTATATCGTGCTGCAAAACCACACTCTGACGGCTCTGGCGCAGACGCGGCCGGCCAATCTGCGGCAACTTCAGGAGATCGACGGGATGGGTCCGGCCAAGACAGAGCGGTTTGGCGAGGCGATTCTGGAATTGTGCAGTGCGGCTAAGTGAGAACTGCCTCAGTGCGCAGCGGGGCAGACGCAGGCTTTGAAGGCCTCCGGGGAGCGGTTCGACAGGGTGCAGACGTATTGCGGCCAGAAGATCTGGAGCACCGGCGAAGGGCTGCCCGCGGAGAAATCGTCGATGTAACTCTGGCTCGGCTTCGCCTTCACTCCGGGATCGGCTGCGAAGCCGGCGACGAGCTTGCGAACACTCGGCGAGGAGAAATCCTGCTCGTGATAGCTGCGCGCAAAGTCATACTCTTCCGTCCACTTGGCGTCAACGCCGCTCTGGTTCGAGGCGGTGATGACGCGATAGTCCACCAGGGCCGCGGAGGCGGGATCGATCTGGGCAACAGTGAAGGACGGGTTGTTGCCGTGGTTGGGCGAGATCGACGAGACCATCTTGACCGCGACGGGCTTGGTCGTTGCAGGGGGCTGGCCTTCATCCTTCAGAAGGCGCAACTCGTCCATGTGCGTGTGAGCGAAGATCGCCAACTGGACCACATCGCTGAAGCCGGCTAATACATCCGCCATCTTCTCCGAGGAGAGAAACATGGCCGGCTGCTCGCCGCCGCAAAGGTTGCCCATCTTCTTCACGGTCGAGTAGAGATCGACCCCCGGCGGAATGTGGCCCATGACCCAGATTTTCTGCTTATTGGCGCGCGCCTCGGTGAGTTGCTGCCGAAGCCAGGCGATCTGCGCGTCGGCTCCGCTGGAATCGGATTTGCCCGCGCAGGTCGTGTAGCTTTTCGACATGAAGAGATCGTCGAGAACCAGAAGGCGGGCGTCTTCGACGGGTGCGGGGAGAGCAATGCTGTAATAGCCGCCCGCGGCGAAGCTATCTTCAGCGGCCTTGCGCTCAGCGGCGGGGAACTCCTTTGTCACTTCGTTGCCGGTAACTCGGAGAAATTCGCTGTGCGCGTCGAGCCTGTAGTCGCCGCACCCGGAATCGTTGTTTCCCAGTGCTACATAGACAGGCACGCCGGGAAATGTTGCGTATAACTCGTCGATGACATAATCCAGGGTCTTTTCAACGAATTTCCCGTATTCATCCGGACTGGCTTTGGGAAAGATGGATTTGTACTTGCAATCGAAGCCATGGGAGATGAGATCGCCGCTGACGGTGACGAACTTTACGCCTGTGGCATGGCTTCGCATGGCCTTCAGGCTTGAATCGAAGAGCGGAAAGGATGTGTCGACGCCGCGGGCGTGGCAGCTTTGCTGCAAGGCTTCAAATCGTTTTTGCTGGTCAGGCGAGGAAGGCGCGGCCAGAATGGCCTTCCATTCACTCGCTGGCGCCGCGGCAAGCTGCGGGACCTTGGCCGGATCGAAAAATGGCTCGAAGTGAATGTCGCTGATGAGGAGCGCGGGGATGGTGGGTTTGGCAGGTTGCGCCTTGTGTTGGACTTGATTTGTCTTGGAGGGTTGGGGGATTTGTGCGATGGCTGTGCTGGCGAGGAGAAGTGCGCAGAGCGGAGCGAGGTGACGCGCGGACGTGATGCGGATGCTGCGGGCTGCAAGAGTCCGATCCATCGATGCTCCTAATCAATAAATGCTTGTTGAAGTTAGTCGTATCCCATCCTCCGCCCAACCACCCCACGGACGAAGACCTGTCCGCGGGGACCCCGGTCACGCGAAGGATGGGGCACCCAGAGTTTAGTAACGGCAAAACCCCTAGCTGATGCGCTCGATGACTACGGAATTCAGGACTACCGGGGTCTTGGGCTTGTCCTGCGCGGCGCGGGCGACTTTGGAAATCTTGTCGGCGATCTCCTGGCCCTCGACGACTTCGCCAAAGATGGTGTGGTTGCCGGTGAGCCATGGCGTTGGAGCGACGGTGATGAAGAATTGGCAGCCGTTGGTGCCTGGGCCGCTGTTGGCCATGGCCAGCTTGCCGGACTTGTCGAATTTATGCGGCGAGCCTTTGGTCTCGTCCCCGAAGCGATAGCCGGGTCCGCCCATTCCTGTACCGGTCGGGTCTCCGCCCTGGATCATGAAGTCTGGAATGACGCGGTGAAAGATGGTGCCGTCGAAGAGTTTGTCGGTGGACTTTTTGTGAGTGGTGGGGTGGGTCCACTCCTTGGAGCCCTCGGCCAGTTCGATGAAGTTCTTGACGGTGATGGGCGCGTCGGACTCAAAGAGCCGAACGGTGATCTTACCTTCGGTGGTCGAGAAGACGGCGTAAGTTCCTGCTGCTAGTGGCATGAGAAGCTCCTGGATTCGTGCGGGGATTCGTTGATTCGTGGAATCCCAGGTCCGAAAATCCGGACCTGGGATTCCACGGTTTATGGCTTGATCGTCGCAGATGGAGCGGGCGGCAAGGGCTGGCCCACGGGCACGATGGTGACTTTCTTCAGGACGACTGGAGTTACAGGCTTGTCGTCACCGTCGCGCTGAACACGAGCGATGCTCTTAACTACATCAAGGCTTGGGCCATCGCACTGGCCAAAGATCGTGTGTTTTCCGTTCAGATAGGTCGTCGGCACCTCGGTGATGAAGAACTGGCTCCCGTTGGTGTTGGGACCGCTGTTGGCCATCGCCAAACGGCCGGGAACGTCGAAGCCGAGATTGGGGTCGAACTCATCCTCAAACTTGTAGCCGGGATCTCCCATGCCTGTGCCGGCCGGGTCGCCGCCCTGAATCATGAACTCAGGGATGACGCGATGGAAGATGGTGCCGTCGTAAAGCGGCTTGCTGTGCTGCACCTTGTTGGTGACAGGATCCGTCCAGTCCTTTGAGCCTTGGGCCAGTGCAATGAAGTTGGCCACCGCTTTGGGCGCCTGCTGTTGAAAAAACCGGCAGGTGATGCGGCCCATGGAGGTGTCCATCACAACCGTGGGGCCGTTGGGGTGAGTCATGGCGGCAGCGGTGGCTGCGGGTGCGTCGGGAAGCGCATCAGCCGGCTTGGAGGAGGTTTGTGCGAGTGCGGAAGCGGCAAGGACAAGGGCTGCGGCGGAGAGAAGAAGTGTGTTCTTGAAATTCATGACGACTCTGAGGTTAAATCATGCGACGGGCATAGGGCCAGCGCGCTTGAGAGACATGGCGGAGTGGATACTTTGTCTCGCCCAATGCGGACGGTGGACTCGATAGGGCCACTATGTCATTCTGAAGCCTGAGGGCCATGAAAGCGATCAAGAGGCTTCTGTGCGTTGTGGGCGCGCTGGCTGTGATTGCCGGGGTTGGATTCTGGGTGCGCCCTGTCAGCTACATCAGCGAGGCAACCTATGTGCACGAGTTTTTCTCCGGCATTGAGAATCACTCGATTCAGGTTGCGGGCTATCGTGTGCATTACCTCGCCGATGGGCCTGCCGATGGACCGGTGGTCGTTCTGATCCACGGACTGGGCGGCGAAGCTGAGGACTGGCGCAACCTGACACCCTATTTGACCAGGGCCGGCTTCCGTGTCTATCGGCCCGATCTGCCCGGCTTTGGCCGCAGCGAAAGGCCGGCGGATTTCTCTTATTCGGTGCACGATCAGGCCGAGGTGCTGGTGGGCTTTCTGGATGCGCTGGGATTGAAGCAGGTGGATCTGGGCGGCTGGTCGATGGGCGGCTGGATTGTACAGGTTGTGGCTGCAAAGCATCCGGAGCGAGTCAAGACGCTGATACTTTTTGATTCGGCGGGCATCTACGAAAAACCACTTTGGAACACTCAACTCTTTACGCCTACCTCAGCCGCCGAACTCGACCAATTGGAAGCGCTGCTGATGCCGCAACCGCGCAAGATTCCCGGCTTTGTCGCGCGGGATATTCTGCGCATCTCGGCCGGCCACGCCTGGGTGATTCGTCGCGCGATCGCTTCGATGCTCACCGGCCGGGACGCCACAGACAACCTGCTGCCGGGCCTCAAGATGCCCGTGCTGATTGTCTGGGGCGGGGTGGACAAGATCGTTCCGCTCAACCAGGGCGAAAAGATTCACCAACTCGTACCTCAATCGCAGTTGGAGGTCTTCGCCGGCTGCGGCCATCTGGCTGCAGGCCAGTGTGCGGCGCAGATCGGACCCAAGGTTGTTGAGTTTGTGAAGCGGTAGGGCTGTCGAGAACTCAGTAAATCCAGCGGGCTGTCAGGATGAGTCCGTGGTTGTAGGTGTGGAAGTGGCTGGCGGCGATTTGCATGCCTGCGCCGAAGGCCAGGCCGGGGCGCGATTTTGGGTCGGAGGAGTGCAGGGCGCATCTGCCGACGATCAGGCCCGGCGTCAGGAACTCCTGCATTTTGCCGTCGTTGGCTCCGCCCTTATAAAAGGTGGCGTTGCTCTCGACCTCCGGCCAGAAGAGCTTGCCGACATGGTACTGCGCTGCTGTGTTCCAAACAATTGGACGACCGGAGGCTGTGATGGCTGGGTTGCCGGTGGGCAGCGTGGCGCCAATCGTCGATTGCACGTCGAAGTGGCCGAAGCCCTTGCCCGCGCCCAGCGACGGAGCGATGCTGGCGTCCGTCGAGCCATTCTTGTAGCTGCCAGTGGGAATTGTGGCAATCGCGAATGCACACAGCGTATAGGTGCCGTGCTGCGCGTTGCCGCTGGCGATGCGAACCTTGCCGAGAAACGACATGTCCCCCGCGCCATCTTTGGCGGTTGAATTGTGTTCGATGTAGGGCGGCAGGTTGATCGCAATTTCCGTTCTATTCGAAGGAATAATGTTGACGCCCTTGCTGTTGTCGAAGTTCCAAGTGTGGGTGAGCGTTGGAGTCGTTTGCCGCAGTATATCTGTGCGCACGACTTGGAAGAGTCCGGTGTAGGTGGTGACGAGCGGCACGGCCCAGCCGGGCTGCCTGGATTGGATGGCGTTGGTGCGCGCCTCCCATCGGTCATAGAACCCGCCGAGAGCGGCATCTTTCGAGCCCTCTTGCGCAGAACCTACGGCCGTGATCAGCAGGAAGAACAGGGAAAGGGGAAGCCTTCTCATCTCAGTCTCTTGAGCATGAAGGTCGGAGAAAAGGCCGGCAACCGCCCATTGGACTAGGTTTTTCTCCACCGAATGGAGGATAGAGTTTTCGTGAGAATAGGTAGGTTGCGGAATCCCAGGTCCCAAAATCGGGACCTGGGGCACCCAGTTTCATTCGGGGGATGGCTACACGCCAATCACGTCGCAAAGTTCCTTTACGGCTGCGGCGCTTTTCATGAGGGCGGCGCGCTCTTCATCGTTGAGCTTGATCTCGACGATCTGTTCCAGGCCGGCCGCGCCCAGTTTGCAGAGAACGCCCATGTAGTAGCCGCTGATGCCGTATTCGCCCTGGAGATAAGCCGCGCAGGGAAGGATCTTCTTCTTGTCCTTCAGAATGGCCTCAGCCATCTCGACGGCGGCCGCCGATGGCGCGTAGTAGGCGCTGCCGGTCTTGAGATATTTCACGATCTCGCCGCCGCCATTGCGGGTGCGCTCGATGATGGCGTCGATGCGCTCCTTCGAGAGCAATTCGGTGATGGGAATGGAGGCGACGGTAGTGTAGCGGACGAGCGGGACCATCATGTCTCCGTGGCCGCCGAGAACCAGACAACTCATGTTCTCGACGCTCACCTGGAGTTCCTCGGCGATGAAGCTCTTGAAGCGTCCGGAATCGAGAATCCCGGCCATGCCGATGACCCGCTCGCGGTTGAAGCCGGAGAGCTTGTAGGCGGCCTGCACCATCGCGTCCAGCGGGTTGGAGACGACGATGAGAATCGTCTCGGGCGAATAGGCGACCACGTTCTTGACCACGTCGGTCATGATCTTGTAGTTCGTGTGCAGCAGATCGTCGCGGCTCATGCCGGGCTTTCGGGGCAGGCCGGCGGTGATGATCACGATGTCGCTGTCGGCGGTGTCGGCGTAGTCGTTGGAACCGGTGATGTGAACATCAGAGCGCTCGATGGGAAGTGCCTGAAGCAGGTCAAGCGCTTTGCCCTGCGGCACGCCTTCGACCACGTCGATCATCACCACATCGGCCAGTTCCTTGGCCATGAGCCAGTGTGCCGCCGTCGAGCCGACGTTGCCGGCGCCGATGATGCTTACCTTCTTGCGCATTGCTTTCCTCCTTGGAGAATGGTGAACAGGGGTCAGAGATCAGGGGCCAGAGATCCATTTTGAAAGGGCACGACTTTAGTCGTGCCGTAAGGTCCGAATAATGAAGATGTGCTTTAGCCCCTGAGGGATCAAGTGGCACTCCTCATGTTCCTGGCTGAACATACACACTGGCCGTGCGTGACTTACTGACGTGCGTGATAGCATCAATCCTAAGAATGAACAGTGATGCGACAGCGCACATCAATGTAAGCCAGAAATACAATCCATTCGGATCTTTTTTCCATTCGCGAATTGAGATACAAGCCCATGAAACACATTGGACTGTTGACCAGAAGATTCTGCCTCGAACCAATCCATTGAACCAACGACCACTTGCCATGCAAACTCCGCTCGAACAGATCTTTCAGAAAATCGACATTCCCTCCGGGGCTAAAGCCCAACTTGATTTGTTCCATCTAGCGGCACGGCTAAAGCCGTTCTCTTTCAAAATCGAGCCCTAGTCCCTTAGTCCCTGCCTTTACATATTGCCTATGATTCTCGTCGCAAACTCGCTGGTGCCTACCTTGGTTGCGCCGGCGGTCTGACGCTCGAAGTCATAGGTTACGAACTTTTGCAGAATCGTCTTTTCCAGCGAGGTCTCGATGAGCTTGGCGGCTTCCTTCCAGCCGATGAACTCGAGCAGCATGACACCGGAGAGGATCACCGAGCCGGGGTTGATCACGTCCTTGTCGGCGTACTTGGGCGCGGTGCCATGGGTGGCCTCGAAGACGGCATAGCCATCGCCGATATTCGCGCCGGGCGCGATGCCCAGGCCGCCAACCTGCGCCGCGGCCGCGTCGGAAATGTAATCGCCGTTTAGGTTGGTGGTAGCAAGGATGCTGTAGTCCTCGGGTCGGATGATGATCTGCTGGAAGATCGAATCGGCGATGCGGTCGTTGACGAGGGTCTTCGACTTCCATGCGCCGTTGCCGTGGGTTTTGCCGATGGAGTCGAGGACAGCATTGACCTCCGCGTAGAGCGAGTCGCGGAAGGCTTGCGAGCCGAATTCGATGCCCGGCTCGATCAATGCGGCATTCTGCTCGACGGTCAGGCCGGGGTTGGCGTCGGCGTTGCCGAGGATCCAGCTCTCGCGTTCGGTGACGGTCTGTTCGCGGAACTCCTGCGTCGCGACTTCGTAGCCCCACTCGCGGAATGCGCCCTCGGTGAACTTCTGAATGTTGCCCTTGTGAACCAGCGTGACGGTCTTGCGGCCCGACTCAAGGGCGTGGCGGATGGCGTAGCGGACCAGTCTTTTCGAACCGAAGATCGAGATCGGCTTGATTCCGACACCGGAATCCACGCGCACTTTTTTCTTTGTTTTGGAGAGGAGATCGTCATTGAGGAAGGCAATCAGCCGCGCCGCATCTGCCGAGCCCTCTTTGAATTCGATGCCCGCGTAAACGTCTTCGGTGTTCTCTCGGAAGATCACAATGTCCACCCGCTCGGGGTGTTTCACCGGGCTGGGAACGCCCTGGTAATACTTCACGGGCCGCACGCAGGCGTAGAGGTCGAGAAGCTGGCGCAGGGCCACGTTGAGCGAACGGATGCCGCCGCCGATGGGAGTGGTCAGCGGTCCCTTGATGGAGACGCGCAGGTCGCGGGCCGCGGCGACCGAGTCTTCGGGCAGCCACTGGCCAAACTTGCGAAAGGCCTTCTCGCCGGCGAAGATCTCAAACCAGCGAATGGCGCGTTTGCCGCCGTAAGCCTTCTCGACCGCGGCGTCGAAGACCCGTTGCGAGGCCTTCCAGATGTCGCGGCCGGTGCCGTCGCCTTCGATGAAAGGGATGATGGGATGGTCGGGCGCCATGATCTGCCCGTTGTTGTATTCGATCGCTTGGCCGTTTTGCGGCAACGCTAATCCGTTGTAGGTCGCTTGCATTGGCTCTGAAATGCCCCTTCCCCAATATGGTTAGAGGTTGAGGCTACCATCCGGGATTCAGGGAATGCAATGGTTGGGCGAACACGGGATGGTAAACGATGCGGGCTGGTATCAAGGCCGAGGGGCCCGGAATTCAACTGCAAGAAATAAGGGCCCTAGAGATCAAACTCAGCGTGAGGAGCGTATCGGCGCAAGGTGTCGATGAAATCGCCTCGGTTCCTGGGCGCGGCCAGCAACCAACCATAATCCTCGACTGAATGGCCGTAGGAGATCTTTACGACGTTGGCCCCAAATCCTAACCTGCCAACGCGGGTCACTTCCTGCCATGTAATTTTCTGCTCTTTCCAAAGTTTGCGTTGGCGAAGTGAGGTGCAGTCCAAGTCCCAATATGTGAAGCAATAGACAAGAACGGCTAGAAGAACCAGCAAAACACAAAGCGATAACAAAATCCAGCCAAAGATCAGATGCATTTGCCGGTTTTGGAAGACATTCATTTCCAAGACAGATGGCGTTAAATCGAGCGTGCAAACGCCAAGTAAGAAAAACAGAAATGAAGGCGATCCAGCGAATTTAGAATGGAATCTCATCGTCGCAAGGATAGTACCCAAATCCAAGTGGACGCAAGGGAATCGTGATAGTGGCTATCAGACCTCTTTGGGCTTCCGCGCTTGAATCGGCGCTTGAAGTCGAGGTGTTCGTTGTGGCACATTGACATCATGATGCTTTATGGCATAGCATCATGATGTGCGGACGACTTTGACCATTGACGACGATGTTGCCGTGCTCATCGAGCAGGAGCAGCGGCGCTCGGGCGAATCCTTCAAGAGCACGGTGAACACACTGCTTCGCCGCGGCTTGACCACTGCCCGCAATCCTCAGTCCAGAAAGCGATTTCAAGTCACCCCAATCGCAATGAATACGGGCCTGGGAACGCGGTATCAAAAAGTTGAAGATCTGATTGAGGCGCTAGAAGGCCCGATGCATCGATGATCGTCCTCGATGTCAACCTCCTTATCTACGCCTACGACACAACATGCAAGGAGCACGAGAAGGCGCGGGCGTGGGTCGAGGACGTTTTCTCAGACAGTGAGCCAGTCGGCTTGCCTTGGCAGAACATCTCCGCTTTTCTTCGCATCCTCACGTACCCCGAAGCCTTTGGCGAGCGATTCACAATGGATCAGGTCATCGCGATCGTCGACGACTGGCTGGCGCTGCCTCATGTGCGGACCTTGGTCCCTGGCGAGGGTCATTGGCAGCTTTTCCGAGAGATGCTCGCTAAGGGCGATGTGCGAGGGAAGCTCACGAACGACGCGGCATTGGCGGCACTGACGGTTGAGTTCGGCGGTGTTCTTTATACAAATGACCGCGATTTCGCCAGGTTTCCTGGTCTGCGATGGGCAAATCCGTTGGCGGAACCCTGATGTCCGTCTTTCAATATTGAAAGGAAGCTACTGCTCCTTAGCGTCTTTGAATTGGTCTCCCTCAAAGCGCGGGATGCCGAAGTGTCCGCGCAGGTGAAGCAGGTCCACCGGGCTCAGATCGCCCTTGAGAGTGGCCAGCGTCAGGCTCTTGGGCGACTCGACCAGCACCACCGCGCCGCGCACATTCACGCCCTCCATCGTCAGCCAGACGTCTGTGGTTCCATTGTGGAGCGGGCCTCCGGCGTTGGTCGTGGTGACCAGATGCTTCCAGCCGCGTTGATGGTAGGCCTCGCGAAGCGCTTCCACTTGCGCCGGGTCAGCAATTCCCGCTGCGTCGAAGTTGAGCAGGTGAACGCTGATGCCGTCGATTTTGGCGATGGCCTGGCGAGTCTCCGGCTCGGAGTCTGGAATCATGGTGGAGGCCGCGGCCAGCATCGTCCGGTCCAGGGTGAAGCTGGACTTTGCTGCAGCCTGTGCGCTTAACTGTGTCAGAGCGGAAGGAGTCCAGTCCAGATCGACCGCCGCAGCGGCGGAATTGGCCTGAACAGAGAGCGGCGGCGCCGCTTGCGCGAGTTGCCGCGATCCCACAGGTGCCTGTGCCAGCATTGGAAGGCAGCCGCTTACCATACAGAGGACACCGATTCCAAAATAATTCAGACTCATCATGATCTATTAAACGCAGCGAAGGGGAAATAGTCGCTCTGAGTGCGCTGCGATCGGGAATGGAACTTCGCCGGACGCTCTCCAGCGAAAGGCGAAATCGACCCGCAGGAACCCATGCCGAGCTGCAAATTACGGAGGAACAATGGAAACTCGGGTAGGGATTGGATCCGAAGGCAATCTCTTTCAACAAGGGCGGGGGCCGGCCCGGGGATTGTTTGGGATCGATGTCGCTGCCGCCTTTGCGCGCAGGAATCCCGCCGCCGCGAAAATGCAAACGACGGGCATGACGGGCATTCGAAAACGCGAGCTTGCCATGGGCGACGCCACCAGGACGGCAAGGAAGTAGAGCGACGCTCCCAGCAGCAACCATTGGCAGGCGGGGTGCGCACGACCGCGCAAGAATCCCCGTGCCGCAAAGAGGTACAGTCCCTGTAGCAGGAGCCAGAAGAAAGTGTTTTCAGCCATCACCCAGGGGTGTGCTTGGGCTCTGGCCAGTATGAGTCGCCATGCTGCCAGTCCCTGGTCTGCAATAACAGCGGAATACGTGGGGGTTCTCGCCACCTTCGGATTGGACAAGCCGTACACTGAGGGGAAGAATACCGTCTTGAGCAGTTCGGGGATACACAAGCGCAAGTAAGCACCGGGGTGCGCAAGAATGATGTGAACGGCTGTGGAGTGCAGATAGGACAAACGCTGGCCCTGATTCCACCCGGCTTGCTCCGGGTGTTGCGCCAGGTACGACTGCTGCAGGTAAACCTGACCGCTGTTGTTAGTGAAATCAATAAAACCAAACTCGGATACTACCTCCGCGGTGGGGCGATGATCGAGGTGTGCTGTCACAGAGGCGGCAGAGAGATAGTAGAGGTTTACGTCCGAGATACTTGTGAATCCGCCAAAGCCAGTCTCAATCCTATTGCGAATCTGCCAGGCGGCGAGCCAGGGCAGCACCGAGATCAGCAGCACGGCGGGCGCCTTCCAACGCAGGCCGGGCACGCGCATCAACACCAGAAACAATCCCAGAGCGAGCGCAAACGGCAAGTAATAACTGATGGGGCGTACGAAAGTTGCTGCTGCAAGCCACAGTCCTGCCGCGGCAAGCGCCGGCAAGCGGAGCGTGCGCAGAAACACAGCCAGCCGCTCCAAACTCAGTAGAAGGAAGACGAGAAACAATGTCTCCGACAGCAGAACGACAGACAAAGAGACCGAACCGGCTTCGAAGGCGAAGATCCAGGCTGCGCCGAGCGCGACACCCGGCTCGTCGAAGACGATCCGCCCCAGCCTCCACACAAGAATCAAGGAGAACACTGAGAGAATCACGTTCGCCAAAGCCGCCGTGGGCGCGCCGGGAATCATAGCGATGGCAAGAAATAGCGGATAACCTGGAGTACGCAGCAGGTCAGGCGCGCCGTCCGCCATGAAACTGCCGTGCAGCAGAAGATTGCGCCCAGGGATCAGATAGCTGCTCGTGTCGGCATGCATAAGGGCGCCGGAGCCGATTCGCGCAAGCAAGAAGGTCAGCAGCGCCAGACGCACTGCAGCTGCCGCTATCACCGGACCGGCGAGGCGAAGTGTCCACCACCCAATTTCGACGCTGCGATCTGCCGCAACTGGGAGAGATTTGATGGTCATGTTGGTGATATTACAATACGGAATTCCCAAAATGATGGTTGCGGCATTCGACACATTGCTGGAACATTGCTCCATTCTGGCGTTTTCCCGGATTCAATAGAGCGGTCTGTTCGGTAGTGGCCGATCGAAGATGCCTATTCGGGTCTGAAGGGAAAGACTCTGGACCTTGGTTCAGATTGCAGGTGAAACTGATCGAGCCTTAGCGGTGTTTTCCTCTGAACCGGCGTTTTCCAGGTGAATAGGAGATAAAATCAGCGCGCATTCTGTTCCAACCCATCAGGATGCGATAAACTCATGCGGGTACGTGGTATTCAAGTGCCGATTTTGAGATACATGGAGGGTACATAGAAATTGGGAAAAAGCATGGTGCCGAAGAAGATCTTCTTCACCAAGGGCGTGGGCAAACACAAGGAGCGTTTGACCTCCTTTGAGCTGGCGCTTCGGGATGCGGGGATTGCCTCGCAGAATCTGGTGCGCGTTTCATCAATCTTCCCACCGCAATGCAAGATGATCACGCGTAAGCAGGGCCTCAATTGTGTCAGTCCCGGCGAAGTGGTCTTTGCGGTGATTGCGGAGAACTCGACTCGCGAGGCTCATCGGCTGCTGGTTTCGAGCATTGGCGTGGCCATTCCCGCCGACAAAGATACCTACGGCTACCTAAGCGAGCATCACAGCTTTGGCGAGACCGAGGAGCAGGCCGGTGAGTACGCGGAAGAGCTGGCGGCAGAGATGCTCGCCACTACTCTCGACGTGGAGTTCGATCCGGACAAAAGCTGGGACGAGAAGAAAGAGATTTACCGGATCTCCAACAAAATTGTCCGCACCAGCAATGTGACACAGTCCGCTGTGGGCGACAGGCGTGGATTATGGACCACAACAATCGCCGCCGCTGTGCTGATTCTGGAAGAGTAGCCAGCCCACGTAGCATAGTTTCCAGGCCAATTCCGCGCAATCGGGATTGGCCTTGCTGTATCGCGTAGGAGTGTTCGAAGACCGATGACAAGCACGCACAAGTTCAACGTGGGCCTGGTGCAGATGCGCATGGGCGCGGAGCCGGACGCCAACTTCGAGGCCGCGGTGCGACATATCCGAGAGGCGGCGCGGCTGGGCGCGAACGTCGTCTGCCTGCCGGAGCTTTTCCGCACGCAATACTTCTGCCAGCGCGAAGATCTGCGCCTTTTCGACCTGGCCGAGGCGATCCCGGGGTCATCGACGGCGCGGCTCTCCGAGCTGGCGCGCGAGTTGCAGATCGCGATCGTCGCATCGCTCTTTGAGCGGCGCGCGCCGGGGCTCTATCACAATACGGCGGTCACTCTGAATGCCGATGGAGCCATCGCCGGCGTCTATCGGAAGATGCATATTCCGGACGATCCGCTTTACTACGAGAAATACTATTTCGCACCCGGCGACCTGGGTTTTCAGGCTGTGGATACTGCATTTGGCCGCGTTGGCACGCTGGTCTGCTGGGATCAATGGTATCCCGAGGCCGCACGGCTCACCGCTCTAAAGGGCGCCGAGGCGCTCTTCTATCCGACCGCGATCGGCTGGCATCCTGCGGAGAAAGCGGAGTTCGGCGCGGCTCAGGTTGCTGCCTGGCATACCATCCAGCGCGGGCACGCCATCGCCAACGGAGTGTACGTGGCTGGCGTAAACCGCGTAGGCCTCGAGCATGGCGATGTCTTGGGCAATCGCGCCGATGGGCCGGGCATCGAGTTTTTTGGCGGCAGCTTTTTGTCCGATCCCTTTGGCCGAATCGTCGCTCAAGCTTCGCAGGATGCAGAAGAGATTTTGATCGGCGAGATCGATCTTGGTCTGATTGAGGAGACGCGCCGCAACTGGCCCTTTCTGCGCGACCGCCGCATCGATGCCTACTCGCCGATCACGAAGCGCTTTCTCGATCCAGTGAACTCGTGGCCGGCGGACGGAGATTGCCTGTAGAGATGACCGATAACCATCCGACCGGAAAGACGCCGCGCGAACTGGGCTATCGCATGCCTGCAGAGTGGGAGCTTCATGAGGCAACCTGGCTCGCCTGGCCGCACAATGCCGACGACTGGCCGGGAAAGTTTCAGACGATCCCGTGGCTCTATGCGGAGATCGTGCGGCTGCTGGCCGCGCGGGAGCGGGTCGATCTGTTGGTTGAGGATGCCAAGGCCGAGGGGCGTGCGAGCGGAATTCTGGAGCGCGCCGGGGCGAACCTCGACAGGGTTAGCCTTCATCAGTGGCCGACGAACCGCAGTTGGACGCGGGACTCGGGGCCGATCTTTGTACGAAATGCAGACGGCAATGTTGCTATCACGAACTGGCAATTCAATGGCTGGGCGAAATACTCCAATTGGCCGCTGGATAATCAGGTACCGGGGCGCGTGGCGGAGCTGCTGGGCTTGCCTTCCTGGCGGCCAAGCATCGAGAACGAGAACGGTACGGAGCACTTGGTGCTGGAAGGCGGGTCGATCGATGCAAACGGACTTGGCATTCTGCTCACCACTGAAGAGTGCCTGCTGAGCGAGGTGCAGCAGAGGAACCCCGGTGTCAATCGCGCGCAATTGGAGCAGGTTTTCTCTGACTATCTCGGCATCGATCGGATGATTTGGCTCGGATGCGGCATCGCTGGTGACGATACACATGGGCACATCGACGACATCGCGCGGTTTGTTGGACCAGCGACGATTGTGGCTTGCGTGGAACCGAATGCAAGTGATCCGAATCATGCACCGCTAGTTGAGAATTTGGATCGACTGAAGGCGGCTCGAACGCCGGACGGCAAGCAATTTGACTTAGTCGAGTTGCCGATGCCGAGGCCGGTTATCTTCAGCGGCCAGCGGCTGCCGGCCAGTTATGCCAATTTTTATATTGCAAACGAACTGGTGCTGGTGCCAATCTTTCACGATCCTAATGACCGCATGGCACTGAATACTCTGGCTGAGGTTTTTCCGGGACGCGAGGTGATTGGCATTCACGCGGTCGATCTGGTCTGGGGGCTTGGGACGTTGCATTGCATGACCCAGCAGCAGCCTGCCGCGGTCTCCACAGACGACCTGTCTGCGGGGGCCCCGGCCACTATAACATCAAATCAATGATCGACGATCTGGAAGCGATGCAGGCCGCGCTCGATGAGGCCCGGCTGGCCGGCGAGGCCGGCGAGGTGCCGATTGGCGCGGTGGTGGTCTGTGAGGGCGAGATCGTTGCGCGCGGGCAGAATCGAATGCTGCGCGATCTGGACCCTACGGCGCACGCGGAGATTGTGGCCATGCGCGCGGCGGCTGCCGCGGTCGGTAACTACCGGCTGCTTGACTGCACGCTCTATGTCACGCTGGAGCCTTGCGCGATGTGTGCTGGAGCGATGATTCATGCGCGGCTGGACCGGCTGGTCTTTGCGGCAGCCGACCCCAAGGCTGGCGCGGCGGGATCGGTGCTCACGGTGCTGAATCATCCGCAGCTCAATCATCAAATGTTGGTGGAGCGAGGGATTCTGGCTGAGGAGTCGGCAGAGTTATTGCGGAGTTTCTTTCGCGAGCGGCGGTAGAGCGAATACGAACTATAAGCTTCTCGGGACGAAGAACGTTGCCGGCTTATTCTCTTTCTTGTATCGTAAAGCGTGATGGGTATAGACCGATGGCACGATTTCTTCGTTATGGTAGGAGGCGGAGCGGCAGCTCTCGCGGGCTTGGTTTTTATAGCCATGTCGATCAATCTTTCGATCATCACTCGGGATGCAACCCATAAGAATCGCGCCATTGCAACATTGACGGGCTTCACCTCCGTCTTCATGATCTGTGCATTCGCCGTCATTGGAAATCAAAACTATCAATGGGTCGGCATTGAGTGGTTGGTCATTTCGATCGTCCCGACGATTACTTACATACGAGTCTACGTCCAGGCCACAAAAATAGGCAGAAGCTCCGTGGGCCTCAGCATCGGTCGCTTCATCATCGGCACATCTTGTTATGTAGCTCAGATAGTAGGTTCTGCCTTACTTATATCAGGATATGTTGCTGGACTTTACGTGGCTTCCGTGGCTATGGTGCTCTCCTTTGCTTTTTTCATTTCGGCCGCATGGCTCCTCATCACCGGCATTCGCGAGAATCAGGATTAATCAACTGTCAATGACCTCAGAAATATCAATAATTGGTCCTTCAACTTCTTGCCAATGTCCTGATCCACTCGGCTTCCTGCGGCCACCTTTCTGCTAACTCGGCATAACTTGCGCTGCGATAATCGGCGAAGTCGAAGCCGGGGGTTACTGTGCAGCCGAGCAGAGCAACTTTGCCATCGCCAATGAGGCGGGTGCCTTGCCAGACTCCGGCGGGGACGACGAGTTGGACGTGCTGGCCTGCCGCAAGATCCGATCCGAGCGTGAAGACGGCGGAGCCGCCATCTGGGAAGAGCTGGAGCATCTCCACCGGGTCGCCTAGATAGAAGTGGAAGATCTCGTCGGAGGCCAGGACGTGCATCTCGGAGACTGTTCCCGGTTCGAGCAGATAGTAGATGGCCGTGCTCATCGGGCGATCGCCGCGCGGCATTCCAACGCCATGGGATGAGGCGTAGGTCCGGCGGTAGTAGCCGCCCTCGATCGGGTGCGGCTCGAGCTTGAGCAGGGATTTAATCTCGTCGGCGGTCATTGTTCCTGATGGTACATCTTATGAGAGCCGGCGCGGGCAGGGATGCTCGCGCGACAGCCGACCAGGAGGCCAGCGCTACGACGGACTCTCTGCTGGCAGCGGGAGGCCGGGTACAATGACCGCATGAAGGTGCTGATGTATGGGGTTACGTGGTGCGGGGACTGCCGGGCGGCGAGGAAGTTCCTCGACTCGCACGGCATCGAGTACACCGAGATTGATGTGGACCGCGACCGGGAGGCTTCGGCTGAACTGGTCCGCCGCGTCGGCAAGCGGGCTGTGCCGCAACTGGTGATCGACGGCGAGTGGTTTCAACCCTACAAGCCAGGGCGCGGGCTGCTGGTGGATGAGCTGTGCGACCGGCTGGGGATTGCTCGGAACTGAACCGGTTTGGTTTCGTGGATTCCCACCCAATTCGCAAAGCGCGAAATGGATGGGGCAGTCACTCTTCCTCGCGTTTGGGGGCCTCTGCCCGTACAATCGATGGTTGGAGAAGGGCTGCCTGCGCGGCTCATGTAAGGAGTCTCCCATGATCGAACGCTATACCCGCCCTGGAATGGGCCGCATCTGGACCGACGAAAACAAATACCGCTGCTGGCTTGAGGTGGAGTCGGCGGCGAGCACCGTGCTGGCTCAGGAGGGCGTGATTCCTGAAGCGGCCGCCCAGGCGATCGCCGAGAAGGCCGGCTTCACGGTGGCCCGCATTCAGGAGATCGAGGCGGAGGTGAAACACGACGTAATCGCCTTCACCACCGCGGTAGCCGAGACTCTGAACGCGCAGCAACTGGGCGACGAGTCCCGCTGGCTGCACTATGGGTTAACCTCAAACGACATCGTGGACACGGCGCAGGCGCTGCAGGTGAAGGCGGCTTCGGCAATCATTCGCTATGGCATCGTCGAGTTTCTCGATGTGCTCAGGCGGCGGGCCGTAGAGTTCAAGCACACGCCGACGATTGGGCGCACGCATGGGATTCACGCCGAACCGACGACCTTTGGCCTCAAGCTGCTCAATTGGTACGCCGAGATGGAGCGCAATCTGGCGCGCTTCGATGCGGCGGCCGAGGATATGCGCGTGGGCAAGCTCTCGGGCGCTGTCGGGACCTTTGGCCACCTGAAGCCGGACCATGAGGAGAAGATCTGCGCGCGGCTGGGGCTGAAGCCTGCGCCGGTGGCGACACAGGTGATCCAGCGCGACCGTCATGCGGCGTACATCTCGACACTCGCGATTATTGCGAGCACGATGGACAAGATTGCTGTCGAGGTCAGGCATCTGCAACGGACCGAGGTGCGCGAGGCGCAGGAATTCTTCAGCGAGAAGCAGAAGGGATCGTCGGCGATGCCGCACAAGAAGAATCCCATTACTTCGGAACAGATCAGCGGCCTGGCGCGCGTCTTGCGCGGCAACGCGCAGGCGGCCTTCGAAAATATTGCTCTATGGCATGAGCGGGACATTTCTCATTCTTCAGTCGAACGGGTGATCTTTCCCGACTCGACGATTCTGGTGGATTATCTGCTGGCCAAGTCGACCGATCTGATTTCGCGACTGCTGGTCTATCCTGAGCGGATGAAGAAGAACCTCGAGAGCACCGGCGGGCTGATCTTCAGCGGGCAACTGCTGCTGGACCTGGCCGAGGCCGGAATGCAGCGCGAGGACGCCTACCGGCTGGTGCAGGCGCATGCCATGAAAGCGTGGAAGGAGGATCTGATCTTCCGCGACGAGGTGGCGAAGAATGAGGCGATTGTGAAACTACTCACTCCGGAAAAGCTGGCGCAGGCCTTCGACTACACAAGGCAGTTGGGCAATGTGGATGCGATCTTCAAGAGGGTACTGGGCGAGTAGCGAAGATGAACAAGCTGGAAGAGGAGGATCTCGCGCGAGTGATGGAAGTGATCCGCCATGCGGTCGAGGCGGACGAGCAGAACGACAACGTCTTTGCGCTGCAGATCATGACGGCCGTTGTCGCGGAGTTTCCCGAGCTTTCGATCGGCCACGGTTACCTTGGCTGGATTTTGTCACGAAGTGCGCGGTATCGCGAGGCTATCGCACATTGCCGGGTCGGCATACAACTTTCGCCCGATTCGGAGCGGGTTTCGCTGTTGCTGTTTCGGGTGCTCCTGGCTGCGGGCGAACGCGATCTGGCATTCGAGGAGATGAAGCGCTTTCTGGCTAGCGGGAAGTCGGAGGAGTACTCGAAGATGCTGGAGGAGTGGAAGGAGATCAGCGACGAGGTGCAGTAGGGGCTGCTCGAATCGTAAATGCAGGACCGGAAGCACTCTCGTCTGTCTGACATCCGAGGATAAGAAAATGCTTGTTTATGCCGATCAGAACTTCCTTATCCGATGTGCGGACACCTCCGACGGTCGAGATTGGGTAATTCCTGCCCACAAATCCGGAATGGCTACGCTGGTTCTTTCCCCAATGCATTTCTATGAGATTGGCACTGTTCGCAAGGATTATTTCGAAAGGACAATTCAATTCGTCGAAGACGCCGAACCATCTTGGATCTTGAATAGAGGTGATCTTTTGCTTCAAGAGTTCCTATGTGAATGGGATCGGTTCTGGAAATGCGGAGATCCTAGCTTTGAGGCAGCAGGCGATCTGGCTCATGTCGCGTCTGCGATGTACAGGAAGCCTCGCGAGAGGTTTTCGGGTTTAACTCCGCGGGATTTCGTTGAGCCTTTTTGTGATCCGGCATCAAACCAGGAGTTGCTGGATGTATTTGCAATGAACTTAACCGCGCATGATGAGAACCGCTCAAGGTATAAGGCGGGAGAGATGACGCCAACGATATTGCGTCAGGTCGAAAGAAGATATGTCGCAACTCAGCTAGCTCGGGTGAATGAGAGGGGTCCATATCTTCAAGAGCTTCATGATAGAGCCAATGATCTGCTCGTCTCAGAACCTAGTTTCTCCAAAATCTCAATTTTCGTTGAGAACGGGGCTATGAAGCGGCTAAAGGCGTATAACGTAGAGACCTCATTGACCGCCGCCAGATGGCAGGGCGAGGCGAAATTGAAAGAGAACAGACAGGTCGACCGCGACCATGCCGTGGTGGCACTCTCATATTGTGACATTTTTGTTACGGGTGATTCGGAACTAAGGAAGTATTGTGAGCAGGCAAGGGAAGAGAGTACATTTCCGCTTGCAAAAGTTGTTAATTGTGATGAATGGATTGAACACCTACGCACTATCCGCAACGCCGATATTGTAACGGCAGATGTTCTCAAGAATTGATTCGATGCTTTGAGATGCTTCTCCGGAGTCCGCACGATGGCACCAATGAATCTCACCGTAGCAATTACCGGAGCGTCAGGCGCGGTCTTTGGCCGCGAGATGCTGCTTGCGCTGGAGGCTGACGAGCGCGTCGGGCGCGTCCACTTTGTGGCTTCGGAGAATTCGCTGCGGGTGATGGCCGAAGAATTGGGAATTAGTGGGCGGAATGACCTGGTGGAAAAACTGCTCGGCGCGACGCCGGTGAAGACGGTGCAGCATTCGGACGCGGACATCGGCGCGGCGATTGCGAGTGGGAGTTATCCGTCCTCTGGGATGATTGTTTTGCCTTGTTCGATGGGCACGCTGGCGGCGATTGCGCACGGGCTGGCTAACTCGCTTGTCGCGCGCGCAGCCGATGTCACTCTCAAGGAGCGGCGGCCGCTGGTTCTCTGCGTGCGAGAAACGCCCTTCAACCGGATTCATCTGCGGAATATGACGCTGGCGGCAGAGGCTGGCGCGGTGATCTTTCCCTGCATTCCGGTGTTTTATAACCGGCCGGTGGACTCGACGGAGATGGCGCGGCAGTTTGTCTATCGAGTGCTGGCGCACGTCGGGCTGCCGCAGGTGGGGGCGTTTGTTTGGAAGGACAGGGACTAAGGGAACGGGGAATAGGGATCCACTCGCAGCGGGGATTCTCTCAAGTCGATTTGGGTATTTGGCGCTTGGATCGAGATGGCGGGTTGGCCTCCGCTGCGCGGAAATAGCAGGTTTGCGAGTTAGCGGGTTGATTCGCAAGTTGGCGAATTGATTTGACATCGGCGGCGCATTCCGTTAATACTGCAATCTATGCAGAGCTTGAGGGAATACGGAAATGCGGTCATGGCCATGTGTATGTGCATGGCGTGCGGACCGGACCGTGTGGCTCTCGAGCGGCAAATGCGCTAAGCGCAACCAAGCTTGAAGTCAGGCGGCCCGGGTCCTAAAGGATTCGGGCCGTTTTGATTTTTGGTGCATGATTCCCACCCATCGCCAAGAACGCGATGGATGGGGCACCTAAACATTTGGATTTGACAAAGCAGCCAAAAACCCAAGGAGTCGACCATGTCCGAAGCGAAGCAGCAGCACTTAGCCACCCTTGCCGTTCACGCAGGCCAATCGCCCGACCCAGCAACCGGTTCGCGGGCCGTTCCGATCTACCAGACCACGTCTTATCTGTTTCAAGATGCCGACCACGCCGGACGGCTCTTTGCGCTGAAGGAGTTTGGAAACATCTACACACGCATCATGAACCCGACGACCGACGTGCTAGAAAAACGTGTCGCGGCTCTGGAGGGCGGCGCTGCTGGTCTGGCGACGGCCTCGGGCCAAGCGGCGGAGACGCTGGTGGCGACGACGCTGGCCGGGGCGGGAGACGAGATCGTCTCCACCACATCGTTGTATGGCGGCACCTACAACCTCTTCCACTACACGCTGCCGCGGCTGGGCATTACGGTGAAGTTTGTGGACGCGGACGACTTCGATGGATTGGAGGCCGCGATCAACGAGAAGACCCGGGCGGTTTATACGGAGACCTTGGGCAATCCCAAACTCGACGTGGT
>Ga0181526_10000155_pt1 | contig 72258 bp, 61 predicted proteins | sample PEATcosm2014_Bin_35_FD_119750 | JGI IMG/M metagenome (GOLD analysis project Ga0181526, IMG submission 119750) | Peatland microbial communities from MTU Mesocosm Facility, Houghton, MI, USA - PEATcosm2014_Bin06_30_metaG | ecosystem: Environmental > Terrestrial > Soil > Wetlands > Peat | place... | reverse complement strand
CAGTTGGATCGGCGACGCCATCTACGGAGTCAACGACGGCCTGGGCGCCATCTTCGGCATCGTCAGCGGCGTCAGCGGCGCTACCGCCGGCGATAGCAAATACGTGTTGCTGGCTGGCCTTTCCGGCCTTATCGCCTCGGCGCTTTCCATGGGCTCGGGAGCGTATCTGGCCGCCAAGAGCGAACGCGAGATCTATTTGGCCGAACTGGCCCGTGAGCGCGAAGCCATCAGAATGAATGGCCCCGAGGCCCGCGAACTGCTCTCGCTCTATTACCAGGTGAAGGGCCTTCCCGAGGAGGACGCCCAGCATATGGTCAACCACATCGCAAGCGACCCGGAGCAACTGCTCCGTGCCCTGGCCAGTGAACGGCTCGGCACCAGCGAGGATGCGCTTGCCAATCCGCTGGTCTCAGCCGGCTCCGGCGCGCTCTCGACGGCCATCGGCGCGGCGATTCCCATCCTCCCCTTCTTCTTCATGCAGGGGATCGAGGCGGTGATCGCCGCCGCCGTGATTTCACTGATCGCCCACTTCGCTGTCGGCGCAGCCAAGTCGCTGATCACCGTTCGCTCGTGGTGGTCCTCGGGCCTGGAGATGACCGTCGTCGGCGCTCTAGAGGGCGCAGTCACCTATGGCATCGGAGTTCTGCTGGGCAAGGGTGGAATGTAGCAGACAGGCCAGCTCCCGGCTTGGTCTCGGTTGCTTCGGCTGGGCACCATTTGGCGTGCAGCCGCGCCCAATGCCGGAGACCCGTTTGCGCTATAGCATTTTTGGGAATTGTGTACACCGAACTATTGCAGGTCTCCCACGCATTCCGCAAAAAAGGCGGAATGAATGGGGAACGGAAGTCCACAGTAAAACCGAAAACTCTAGTTGCCACCTGCGGAACTTGCCGGCTTGGCCGCTCCCGATGAATTGAACAGCGAAGTCATGTTGTAACTGACGCCAAACTGCAATGCCCACGTCGGATGCACAACCAGTTCGGTGCGGTTCGAGTAGGTGAAGGCCAGGGGAAAGGTAGTGTTGGAACCGGCGCCCAATCCGAACTTCACCTGCCCGAGATGAATGACGCCTCGCTTCGCATACGCCGTGGTTGTGGAGCTCGGCAGCCCGGAAAAGCCGGAGAGCGCAGGCCCGGTCAGCATCGCCGGGCTGGTCTGGTCCTGATAGGAGTAGGCCGCCGCTGCGGTCAAGGGGCCGATGAGCTTTCGAATCGTGCTGGCTCCGTTGGACGGAGAGAAAAGATAGGAGATCTCCGCGCCCGCCTGGAGGTCTCTCAGATGACTTCCCGAGGGAACACTGCTGGGCGGTTCAGCGTTGTAGATCTCGGCCGCGCCGGTCACGGTCAGCGACCAGGGCAGCGCCGTGGCTTGCGCCAGCGGCTTGGCATTGGCGGTGAGCTGCTTGCCTGTGCTGGAAGGATTTGCCGGATTCACCGCAGCCAAAGTGTCCACCTGGCTTGCCGCGTAGTTATGAGCCAGTTGTTGCTTCGGCGTAACCGCCGGATGTGAATCCGGCTTCGCAGCCGATGGAGCAGTAGCCACTTTCCCGAATTGCCAGTTTCCCGTGGCCTTTGCCGTGGAATAACTCGGCTTGTTTTGCGGTGTGTTCAAATCGTATTCCAAAGCGAGTTCCGGCTTTCCCTGGCTCTGTTGCACTGCTGCGAAATCTTCATACGTCCTAGCCTCGAGAATCGCCGCATAGAAGGCTTTGAAAGCGTCGAGCGCTGCACGGCAGCTGGGGAATTTCAACATATCGGTCAGCAGTTTCTTGTACTCATCTTCAATCGCCTCTTGCAGCGCACTGGCCTTGTCGCCGGGCGACATCTGCTTCTGGTTCAAATCTGCGATGGTTGACGAGAGCCTTGCCGTCGCCAACGATTGCCACTCCGCATAATCCTGGCACTTGCTCAGTCCGTCGCTGGTTGTATTCAAAGCCGACAATTCGGTCTTGAAGTATTGAACTGCCGCCGGCGCGGTTGTCGGCTTCGCTCCGCTTTGGCCTGGCGAGGATTTGTCCTGGCTGGTCATGGAACTCACCGCAGCCTTGTTTCTCGATCCAAAAATCGAATACTGCACGGTAAGCCCGCCGAATCCGGGGCCTCCATTTCCCTTCGAACTGACGGTTACAGGCTGCGAGGTCGATGTGGTGCTCGTGCCGGTTCCCGCGCCGGCGACAGTCTGCGACCCGCTTGTATTGGCCGTCAATTTAATTGTCAGGGGTGTCAGGTTCTTCAGCAGGCTGGAGGAGATGCATCCTTTGGGCTGGTCCTTCGTTAAGCAGAGATAACTGCCCCCGGTGAGGGCAAGATTGGTGAACATGGTTCCAGGCGCCCATTGAACAGTGAAGGAACTGGCGCCGGTGGTCGTGTTTGCCCCGCCAAACTCCTCCACCAGGGCTGTAGGTCCGGAGGGTTTCGAGACCGTGTTGGTCGATCCGGACGAGGCCACGCTGGAACCCTGCTGCTGGCTCCCGCTCAAGCCGTCGAGCGCATTCCAGAGCGATACACGTGCCGGCGCAATCGCGGCATTGGCTGCGGCATCCGACAGGCTGACCTGAAAGAGGCAACTTGGGTTGTTCGTGATGTCGGCAACGTTTGTGCTAGTAAGCTCAGGCCGCGACAGCACAATGGTGGCGATCCGATTGCAGTAGTCGAATTGCTTTTGCGCGTTCAGTGAGGGGTGGCAGAGTGAAAGCGCAGCGGCAAATACAAGCCAGCTTGGCAAGGCCTTTCTCATTCTCATCACAGGACCTCGATCGCAGCGCGCGCCGCTTTTGCCACCGGGTCGGCGACGGTGAGAATTCGCTGAGACGCATCGCAGTCCTCGACAAGGTCAATCGCAGGAATTGGGAACTGGCCTCCCTGAACTCTGATTTCGAGATTCCAGTTGCCTTGAGAAGTGGCGGCCGGGATCGGGAAGCTCAGCTTGTCATTTGAGCAAGTGAGATCGGTCGGCTTCCCGCTGGGATCGAAGAGTTGGGCCAGCCCGATCGTGACGCCGGCAGGCGGATCCTTCAACTTGCAGGTGACAGGCAGGTCGGACTTCTTGATGGTGAGTGCAGGGCTAAATTTGCAAGCAGCCATTGAAATCTCCTTGTTTGGATGGTGGAAGCGCATCGAAATGGTGAAGCATCCTTGCAAGATGCCCAGCCAAGATAAGGGGGGCCCGGTCAATTTTGGTTGGCCTCTCGCGCCAGGCTGTCACGATCAGCGGGGTGGAGTGCCGGAGAGCGCATGCATCCAGCCAAATGGCGACGTGTCCGCCTTCGCAGAAAAGTGTCCCTGTGCAGAGGTAGGGCCAGGTTGCAAAGTGTGAGGAGCCGCCCGGCTCTTGAAACTGGGAATGCTGCCGTGCCGGATTCCTGGTGAAACCGTTGCTAGAAAGATTGGCAAGACCGGTTAGAAATGTCAAGAACCTTTTTGGGTATCCTCCGATGTCGATTACTACAGGCATTGGTAAGGCTGTCGCGCCCCCGCATGTCTTAGCAATCCAAGTTGCCCTTATCTTGCCGACCAACACAATTCCCCTCAAGGAAGTTAGACCGCTCGCGGTTTTCCTCTCTGCCGCGGAATACTGTCACCCGCACTTGAGTCCCCATGGCCCCTTGGGGCAAGCCGATAGAATGGATTCGGCTTTTGCCACTGAGGAAACTTTGTGCTGAAAACAGATCTCTGCCTGCTTGCCCTCGCCGCAACTCTGTTGCCGTGCCTTCCGGTCAATGGACAAAGCGATGCCGACGCCGTCATCGAACGCAACGTGGCCATGAAGACGCGCGACGGTCTGACGCTGCGCGCCGATATCTACCGGCCGGCCGCCGATGGCAGTTATCCTGTCCTGCTTGTGCGCACACCTTATAACAAGGACGGTTTCGCCGCCTTTGGCCGGCGGGCCGCCAAGCGCGGCTTCATGACGGTTGCGCAAGATGTGCGCGGCCGTTATGCCTCAGAGGGCGAGTGGTACCCCTTCAAGCACGAGATCGACGACGGCTACGACGCCGTGGAGTGGGCCGCCGCGCTGCCTCACTCGAATGGCAAGGTCGGCATGTTCAGCGGCTCCTATGTCGGCGCAACGCAGATGCTGGCGGCCATCGGCCATCCGCCGCATCTAGCCGGCATCTGCCCCATTGTGACGGCCTCGAACTACTACGAGAACTGGACCTACCAGGGCGGCGCCTTCGAGCAGTGGTTCAACGAATCGTGGACCTCGGGTCTGGCCCAGGATACTTACGGCCGCCAGATTAAGGACGCGGCCAATGCCATCGTCGGCGACCAGGTTCTTCCTCTGAGCAAGTTTCCCGTCTTCAACCTAAAGGCCGTTCCCGATGGCGCTGGCCTGACGCGCACGCTTGCGCCGTATTTCCTCGACTGGCTCGACCATCCAACCTATGACAGCTATTGGAAGCAGTGGTCGATCGAGGAAAACTTCGATAAGATCCAGGTTCCAGCGCTGACCATCGCCGCCTGGTACGACATCTTTCAGGGCGGTTCGCTGCGCAACTACCAGGGGCTCAGGGCTCATGCCGGCAACGAGGCGGCTCGCAATGGCCAGCGCCTGATCGTCGCGGTTGGCGGCCACTCCGGCTGGGGACGCAACGTCGGCGAGGTCGATTTCGGCCCCGACGCCGCATTTGACGAGAACGACTATATCCTGGACTGGTACGACTATCTCTTCCTCGGCAAGCAGAACATGTTTGCCGGCAACAAGCCTGTCAGGATTTTTGTCATGGGCGAGAATAAGTGGCGCGATGAAGATAGCTGGCCGCTGGAGCGCGCCAAGCCGACGAGTTACTTCCTTCACTCGGCGGGAAAAGCCAACAGCGCTGGCGGCGATGGCGCGCTCTCGATTTCCGGCGCGCAAACGGAGGCGGCAGACAAGTTCATTTACGATCCCGCCAATCCCGTACCAACCGTCGGTGGTCCGCTGTGCTGCGACGCGGTGCATCTGGCACCGGGCCCTCGCGATCAGAGGGAAGTCGAGAGCCGGCTGGACGTGCTGATTTATTCCACTCCGGCCATGGAGAGCGATATGGAAGTTACAGGCCCTGTAACTCTCGACTTATACGCGAGTTCTTCCGCGGTCGATACGGACTTTACGGCGAAGTTAGTCGATGTGTGGCCCAACGGCTTCGCGCAGAATCTAACTGAGGGTATCTTGCGAGCCAGTTATCGCGAATCGATGGCCGCGGCCAAGCCCATCGTTCCCGGCAAGGTCTACGAGTACAAGATCGATCTGTGGTCGACGAGCAATGTTTTCTTGAAGGGCCATCGGATTCGTCTTGAGGTGAGCAGCAGTAACTTCCCGCGCTTTGATCGCAACTTGAATACAGGCAAGCCGGCCGGCATCAGCGCGACATTCGTGAAAGCGACAAACACTATCCTTCACGACAGCGCGCATCCAAGCGCGCTGATCTTGCCGGTGGCGCCGAGATAGCTGAAAGCTAGCGGCTAGGAACCTGCAGCCAGAAGCTCTCTAGCGGCCCGGCGTCCCAGGCGAATGCAATCGGGGATGCCGATGCCGTCGTAGGCGTTGCCGGCCAGCCGCAAGCCGGGCAGCGTGGCGACCCGCTGGGCGATGCGCTCTCTGCGCTCCTGGTGGCCGACGGCGTACTGAGCCATCGCGCGAGGCCATCGCGAAACCTGCGTGTGCTCCGGTCGGGACGTCAGCGGTATCACCGCTGCCCCAAGAATTTCGCTCAACTCGCGGCGCACGGTGGTTACTAACTCATCGTCAGATTTGGTGAGCAGGCCTTCGTTCTTCATTCCGCCCAGAAAGGCGCGCAGCACAGCTTTGCCCGTCGGCGTGCGGCCCAGGAATTTGCGATGCGCAAAGGTGCAGGCCAGCATCGTGCGGCCCTCGACGGCTGGAACCAGGAAGCCGAAACCATCCGGCAGGCGGCCAATCTGAGTCTCGTCATAAACCAGATTCACGGTGATCGACGAGGAGTAGGGAATCGCGCTCAGTTCCCTGCCCAGCGCCTCATCCACCGGGGTAAGCAGCGCGCCGGTCGCCCATGCAGGCGAGGCCATGATGACCGCATCGCAGTGCTCTTTGGCCTCATCCGATTCGATCCTCCAGCTATCAGCCAATCTCGCGATGCCAGTGACAGGCGTAGAAGGTCGCACAGAGGCCGGGTCAAGCCGCACAGTCAATGCGTCAACCAACTGCTGCATTCCCCCGCGCAACGCGGTAAAGACCGCCCGCGGCGCACGAGGCGCTCCGCTATTCTGCCCATCTCCGTTGGCTTGAGCCTTGGCGCGCGCGCGCATCTTGCGGTGCGCCGCCAGCATGCCGAGCGTCAGCGAGCCGTACTCGCTCTCCATCTCCACAAGGCGCGGCAGCACGGTGCGGGCGCTCAGTTGCGCGGAGTCGCCGCCAAAGATTCCAGAAAGCAGCGGATCGGCCAGCCGCTCAACGGTTTCGCGGCCAAAGTGGCGCTCGACAAGGGAGGCCACCGACTCGTCCTGATCCATAGGCCGCGGCGGCAGCAGCAGTTCCAACCCCATGCGCACCTTGGTCGAGAGGCTGAAGAGCCGGGTCAGCACGGTGGGAATCAGTTTGGTTGGAATGAGAAACATCAGCCCATCGGGCAGAGGGACGAGCCGATTGCGAACGACGATATAGGTCTTTCGACTGGCATCGTTGGAGGGCGTCAGTTCAGCGCCGAGGCCCAGCTCACGGCAGAGTTCGGCACCTGCCGGTTTCTCAGTGAGAAAGGAGTCCGGTCCGCGCTCGATGACCGCGCCGTCGACGATCTCCGAGGCCAGGCTGCCGCCCAGCCGCTCGCGCGCCTCAAAGAGCGTGTATTCGACGGCAGCTCCGTCCTTGCGCGCCTGCTCCAGCTCAAAGGCTGCCGCCAGGCCTGCAATTCCGCCGCCGATAATCGCTATGCGCATGGTTCGCTCCAGACCTTATTAGAACAGTTCGGGCGTGAGTGCGGCTTGCCAATGGCGGCCGCATTTTGGCAGGACGAAACTGCGCCAGATATAGCGTGCCCGGCCCAGGTCATGCAATCAGGTGCAGTGCACGCGAACCGTCGATTACGGCATCCGTGACCAAGTGCCGGTCAAAGGTGGCCAGCTTTCCGCCATGGGCGCGAGCAAGAGCCAGCAGGTATGTGTCGGTGACCTGGCCGGAGTCAAGAAGGTGAGTGCCGTCGACTCGCTTTTCGTCGAGGAGCGAGACGTCGTCTGGCCAGAACTCGTGGCCGCCCAGGGCAAGCAGAATCGACATCAACTCGGCAACCGCCGCTGGGGTTCCGGGCGAACTTGTGTAGCGTGGATGACTCACGATGCGGAGAACGCCATTCTCAGTCAGCGGACAGGTGGCCCAGGCCTTTTTGCCTTTGGCGGCGAACCAGTCGTGCGCACGGTCATGCTGCACGTGCGCCGGATCGATCAGTGCGATCAGAACATTCACGTCCAGCAGATACCGGGTCACGGCAACTCTTCCTGGAGTTGACGCACCAGTTCCGAAGTCACCCTCGGCGCGCCCGGACGAACCGGGAGCAGAGGCACGCCGTTGCGCGTGGAGCGCTTTTGAGGGGCGGGGCGCATTGCCTTTCGGGCCAATGCAGAGATCACCTCGCCGACGCTCTTGCGCTCGGTTGCGGCCATCTCTTTTGCGGCGGCGAGGATGTCATCGTCGATGGCGAGGGTGGTTCGCATAGGTTTCTTGGGCGTGAAGCATCACGCATCAATCATCATACATCACCTGCGGTGGGGCCGGGCGCTCGCTTTTCGCTCGCATGGGGTTCGTGGATTCCCAGGTTCCCAAATGCGAGGGACCTGGGGCACCCGGCACTCGACAACGGCGTAGAATTGTTTCCGCTTCCTTGTTGGGTGGAGACTCGCAGTGAAAATTGCAATTCCGATCACTTGTTCCTGTGGTAATGTGTTTCTCGCCGATGGGCATGCTGGAAAGAAGTTTCCGTTGGCAGTATGTCCAAAATGTGACGCTCAGATCCACATTATTGAACATCTTTCGATAAGCGTAGTCGCAGATCTTCTGCTATTTCGGAGTAAGTCTGAGATCGATGGAGGCGATTACACGCTTTCGATTATTTGCAGCGCAATAGCGGTTGAATGTGCCCTTACTCGTGTTTTTCTGAAATGGAAAGAGACTGAAAGCTTAGGAAAGTCCGGCCACCGGGGCACAGAGACGGAGAAGAAAGCCTGGGAAAAGGAATACCGAAAAAACCGAAGATTTATTGACTCAGCAAACTTCGTTTCGAATGCCCTTGTCGGCAAGAAGTTCGATGTTTTTGTGGCCGATTTTACGAAGACGAATAGAGACCATCCCGGAATATTGATAAAAGCCAGATTGCCCCAAATGGAAGGACAATCGCAACTCGCGTATTTCCAGACGGAGATTTTCGATAGACGCAACCGCATCATGCATTGGGGGGAAGTGGGTTATCAACAGTCAGACGCCGCGTCGTGTTTGAGCGCAGCCATAGGGATGATCAACATTCTCAAATTGATGGACCGCCAAAAGTGCGAAAAGATGGAACACGATTGGCGACAAGCGAACACCTAGCAGTTCTCAATATCCGCTTCATTTCTTCAGCGGTTTGCGGGCGAAGTAATAGAGGGCAAAGGCTAGCGCGGCGAAGGCTAAGACGCTGACATAGTTGTTATCTAAAAAGGTGTGGGGGAAGTTGAGCAGGTCGCGGCTGTCTTTGAAGGTGGCTTCGTAACCTTTTAGGGCTACGCCGATGAGGCCTACTATACCGCCTGCGGCGATAAGTCCCGAGGCGAAGAGGGAGCCGGGGGAGATCTCGCTGTCGGTGGATTCGCCGCCGGTCTTCTTGACAGCCGCATCGACGAACCAGCGGACCATGCCGCCGCAGAAGATGGCTAATGTCGTTCCAATGGAGAGATAGGCTCCGACGGCGAAGCTGAGCGAGCGAACACCGAGTAACTCGACGGCGATGACCAGGAAGACTCCGAGCAGCACCAGGCCCCAGGGTAACTTGCGACTTAGAATGCCGTTGATGACGGTGGCCATGAGGCGGGCTTGGGGCGCGGCGGCCTTTTCGCTGCCGATGCCTTGTATCCATTGGACTTCAATTTGGTGAGACGCAGGCGAGTAGAGGTATTTGCCGTCGGCCAATTCGGGAGAGCCTAGAGCGTTGAGGATTGTGTACTCGGATTTGTGGTGAGTGGTGACGGACTTGGTTGATGTCTTGTCTGGGCCAAGAACGTGAAATGTCTCGGGCAGGCGCTGGGCGTCGGTTTGCACGGCGACGCCGGGATGCGAGGCGTTGATATCCCACACCTGCTGGGCTGAGTGAAACTCCTGCAAGCCAGTGTTCATCAGGTTGAGCGTGAGGCCGATGGCGACGGTGGAGACGACGACCCCGATCATGAGGGCGATCTGCTGTAGCCGCGGCGTGGAGCCGACGAGATAGCCGGTCTTGAGATCCTGCGAGGTGTCGCCTGCGTTGGCAGCGGCGATGGCGACGATGCCGCCGATGGTGATGGCGAGAGCGCCGTAGGCGGGGGCCGTCCAGCCCTGGAAGAGGAAGACGGCGCAGGTGGCCATGAGGGTGGCGATGGCCATGCCCGACATGGGATTGGCCGAGCTGCCGATAAGGCCGACGATGCGCGAGCTGACGGTGACGAACAAAAATCCGAAGATGACGACAAGCAGCGCGGCTGCGATGTTAGGTAAAACGCCGACCTGCGCTCCGGGCACCGGCTTGAAGGTGAGGAAGACGAAGGTCAGTACAACAATGGCGAGCGAGCCGAAGACGACCGTGCGCATGGAGAGGTCGTCCTCTGTGCGAATGGGCTTAGCGCCGCCCTCCTTGGTGGCGCGCAGGTTTTTAAATCCTGCGGTGAGTGCGCTGATAATGGTGGGCAGTGTGCGCAGCAGGGTGATCAGTCCCGAAGCCGCGACCGCGCCCGCGCCCATTGGGCGGATGTAAGTGGACCATAACTGACTGGGGCCCATGGCTGCGATGGGGATGGTGCCAGGGTAGATGGGGCCGGGCATCGCCTTGCCGAAGAAGTAGATCAACGGCATGAGAACAAGCCAGGAGAAGACGCCTCCGGCAAAGATCACTCCTGCGATGCGGGGGCCGATGATGTAACCCACGCCGAGATACTCCGGCGTAGCGTCGGCCTTGATGGATGAGCCTTTGAGGACGTGCTGCGGGCCGAAGTCAGGCTGGAACTCCGGAGTGCCGGGCCAGGCCTTGAAGAGGTTCTCATTCTGAAAGAAGGTGTAGAGGCCGCCGATGCCGAGGCCGAAGAAGACGCGGCTGGCAAAGGAACCTCCTTTTTCGCCGGCGATGAGCACGTCGGCGCAGGCGGTGCCTTCGGGGTATTTCAGGTTGCCGTGCTCCTGGACTATAAGCTGGCGGCGCAGGGGAATCATGAAGAGGACGCCGAGCCAGCCACCGATCAGGGCAAGCATGAAGATGCGCGAGTATTCGAGGTCGAAACCGAGAAAGACCAGTGCGGGCAGGGTGAAGATGACTCCCGAGGCGATGGACTGGCCGGCGTTGCCGGTGGTCTGGACGATGTTGTTTTCAAGAATGGAGCTGCGGCCAAAGGCGCGCAGGATGCTGATCGAGAGCACGGCAATAGGGATCGACGCGGCTACCGTGAGGCCCGCGCGCAGGCCGACGTAGACCGTGACGCCGCCAAAGACGATACCGAAAAAAGAGCCCAGCAGAATGGCGCGGAGGGTGAACTCGGGAGGCTTCTCGCTGGGCGAGACAAAGGGCTGAAAGACGGGGGGCTGAGAGTCGGGCACGGCGGGCCTCCAAGTGTCGCAGACGATCAGGCACGGACAAACACGGGTCAGATTCCCTGAAGGTGAAGTGTAGCAGCGAAGGGGGTTAGGACGACAGGGGCGGAGTAAGGGCGCGTGTCGAACCGAATGGACCGCGAATTGAACCACCCCGACAATTCGGCCCCGGCAATCCGGAGCATGCCGCGATTGATCGATCGGCAAACGGTCATCACAATTCACCCTTCTGTAAGCGGCGGGTGGTATGCTTGCCGAGTTTGAGAAACCCATGGAGATTCCGATGCCCGTTCAGCAAAGCACTCGCGTCTTGAATTCAGCCGTTGTCGCCGCCGCTCTGGTGTGCGGCCTGCTTGCAGCCCCAGCGCTTCTCACCGCGCAGAAGCCCTACCACATTGTCGACCGTTGGAAGCTGGGCGGCGAGGGCGGCTGGGACGCTCTGGTTGCCGATCCCGCCGGCCACAGGCTGTATCTCACCCACGGCCCTCGCGTGGAGGTCGTCGATACGCAGACCGGCAAGCCGGTTGGCGCGATCACCGGCCTGCAAGGCACTCATTGCGTCGCGCTCGACGATGCAGGCAAGTTTGGCTACATCTCCGACGGCAGGGCCAATGCTGTCGTCGTCTTCGACCGGACCACGCTGGCCACCGTGGCTACGATTCCAGCCGGGCAGAATCCCGACGGCCTGGTCTTTGAGCCGGCCACGCAGACTGTCTGGGCCTTCAACGGCCGCAGCAACGACGCCAGCGTGATCGACGCGGCCACGCGGAAGGTCGTCGCGACCATTCCACTGCCCGGCAAGCCGGAGTTCGCCATCGGCGATGGCAAGGGAACGATCTATGACAATCTCGAAGATAAGAGCGAGGTCATCCGCCTGGATGCCAAAGGCAAAAAGCTGACCGGGGAGTGGGCGCTCGGCTGCGAGGGACCCACTGGGCTCGCCCTCGACATCGCCGGCGGCAGGCTCTTCTCGGCCTGCGGCGGCAAGAAGATGGCCGTGACCGACGCGAAGACCGGAAAGCAACTCGCGACCGCCGCGATAGGCGATGGCCCCGACGGCGCAGAGTGGGACGCAGCGCACAAGCTGGCCTTCGCGCCCAACGGCAGGAGCGGAACGCTCACCGTCATCGACGCCGCTGCCCCCGGCTATCCTGCCATTGAGGAGCTGCCGACACTGCGCGGCGCGCGCACCATCGCCTACGATTCGACTGCCGACCGCGTCTACCTGGTTACCGCCGAGTTTGGGCCAACTCCCGAGCCTACAGCCGAGATGCCGCGCCCGCGCCCGCCGGTCCTCCCCGGCAGCTTCAGCGTGCTCGTGATCGGGCGGTAAGCGGTCGCGAGCCTGAACGGCGCGGCGGAGGCTGCGCCCGTTCAACACGCTAGATTCATTGCGGCGTCACAAAACTCCTTGCGCAAGGCGCGGTCTCAGGTTGATGATTCACTTGTCGACCCTTTGCACTCTTGGCAGCCTTGAATCGTTAGGAGAGAACTCGTGCGCAAGATCATTCTCGCGGTTGGTTTCCTGGCACTTTGCCCCCTGCTCGTTGCCCAGCAACCCCTTACCAACGACTCCGTGATCAAGATGGCCAAGGCCGGCTTGTCGGACGACGTGATTATCACCAGCATCCAATCCAATCCCGGCGCCTATGACACCTCCACAGACAGCTTAGTCGCCCTCAAGAAGGCCAGAGTCAGCGACAAGATCGTCTCAGCGATCATCGTCAAGAGCGCGGCGCCCGCGCCTCCTGCCGCTGCCCCGGCTCAAGCATCTGCTCCCGTGGCGCAGACCGAGTTCAGCGCTACACCCGCCTCCGGCATTCCTCCAGGCATCGACAGCGTTGGGATCTATTACCTGGATCCTGGCGGCGCCTGGCAGGAAGTCACCGCAGAGGTCGTCAACTTCAAGACGGGAGGCGCGCTCAAACACATTGCGAGCGTCGGCATCGTCAAGGGAGACATGAACGGCGAAGTCGGCGGTAATCGAAGCCACCTTGCCGTGAGATTTCCCGCCTCGTTCATCCTCTATGTACCAGAAGGAACATCCCCAGGCGAGTACCAGTTGCTTCGCCTCCGGGTGAACCCCAACAGCCGCGAGTTTCGCTCCGTCACGGGTGGCGTCATTCACGAATCCGGTGGGGCCACACAGAGCGCCGTCGATTTCGCCAGCAAGAAACTGGCCCCGCGCATTTATCAGATCACCTTGACCAACGAAGTCGGAAGGGGGGAATTCGGGTTCCTGCCCCCACAGGATTCCGGCTCGGGGAAGAGCATGGCGAGTTCCGGCAAGATCTATACCTTCTCACTGGTCCAGTAAGCAGATGCGATCGAATGGCCTATTTTTACGATGAACTCGCCCCGCTGTACCACCTGATCTTCAAGGACTGGAACTCTGCCATTGAACGGCAGGGAGAGCAGCTAACAGCCATCATTCGGAATCGATGGCCGGAGAGCCGGACCGTCCTCGATGTCTCTTGCGGGATTGGAACCCAGGCGATCGGGCTGTCGCGAAACGGGTTCCGCGTCACGGCTTCCGATTTGTCGGAACGAGCGATTGAGCGTGCCAATCTGGAGGCCAATCAGCGCGGGCAAGCGATTAGGTTTTCCGTTTGCGATATGCGCACCGCCCACGCCCATCACGGAAGCGGTTTCGACGTCGTAATTTCCTGCGACAACTCCCTGCCTCACCTGCTGACCGACGAAGACATTCTTGCGGCGCTCAAAGAGATGCTTGCGGTTTTGCGCCCCGGTGGCGGCTGCCTGATTTCAGTTCGGGACTATGAGCGTGAAGAGCGCGGGAAGAATCTGGTCAAGCCGTATGGTGTGAGAGAGCAGGGCGGCAAGCGAACCCTTGTCTTCCAGGTGTGGGATTTTGCGGGTGAGTACTACGACGTGACCCTGTATTTCGTCGAGGAAGACATGTCTTCGAAGGAAGTCAGGACCGAAGCAATGCGATCCCGGTATTACGCAATCGGAATCACAAAGTTACTTGTCATGATGGAAACGGCAGGCTTTCAAAATGTCGCCAGGCTCGACCAAGGCCTCTATCAGCCCGTCCTTGTGGGCACGAAGCCCTTGTGACGGGTTGCGAAATCCTCTATCGCGCATTTAATTGCGACATCAAATGATGTTATTTTTGATGCGCGGAGGCATTATGAGGACAACACTCGCGCTCGATGACGATCTGGTGCGCACTGCCCAGGAGTTTACGGGGGTCACCGAGAAGACGGCTCTCGTTCGGGAGGCTCTCTAGTCTCTCATTGAGCGGGAGAGCTCGCGCAGGCTGGCTGCGCTCGGGGGGTCCATGCCGGAGCTGGAAGATATTCCACGGCGGCGGGTGGAGTAGCAGTGATTCTCGCCGACATATCGATCTGGATTGACCAATTCCGATCGGGCAACGATGAACTTCGCAGGCAGCTCGCCAAGAGAAATGTTGCGAAGCATCCCTTTATGGTTGCGGAGCTGGCCATGGGTTCACTCCGAGAGCGCGCGAAGACGCTCGCATTTCTGGACTGGCTGCCACGGGTGCGGGTGGCGCGGCTCGACGAGGTGCGGCAGATGGTCGAGAGGCGGGCCCTCTACAGCCGGTACGCGGTCAGCCCCAGCGGCTCCATGAACTCCGTCAGCAAAATCTCTCCGGGATGAATCAACGCGGCAAATCCAGGCATGTCGATCCTCTCTTCTCGGCAGAGCGATCAAGGATAGTCCACCACTTCCACATCGTGCGCATTTCCATCTCGCCAGGCAAAATAGATGCGGTATTGAAGACTTCTTACCAGAGGATCTTTGCGCGTTGACGTGTTTCGTTATTGTTACCTTCACGCAAAGCCGCCTGGGATGAGAACCATCCCAGGCGGCCGATTTGATTTCGTTTTACATGAATCTGTGGTCGTCACATCGCCGGGGGAAGGCTTATATCCTCGGAGACATAAGCGTGCAATGCGGTGCCCTTCTGCACCTTGACTTCTTTGCCGTGGTGCAGCAGCCCGAAGACGCCGACCAACAAAGAGAGAGCGATCGCTCCGCCTACGCCACTATTTCCTTCGCCCCCTTTGGTTCCCCTCAGGTGGACTTTCGCGCTTCCAACCTTCAGGTAATCGAGCCGGATATTCAACTCGCCGCCCTTCCCCATCATTTCGGATTTTCTCGCGTTGGTTACCTCTCCCACAGCCTTGGTTCCGGTCTTGGCAACAACGACATTGCCAACCTTGAGATCCTCCGATAGAACAAATTCCACGGAGTCGCCTTCGGTTGCCGTCTTGGAACTCAGATCTTGATCGAAAGTGAGATAGACATCCGATCCCTCTGTCAAGACAACGGTTGTCGGCATCGGCGAAGGCGGAGGAACCGGGGCCGGCGCAGGCTGCGCGACGGCGTTGGCCTTGGCCCCAAGCGCCGCGACGACTCGGTCGCTGACGCCAGCGGACTTCAAGGCGATCATGCCGTCGACAGATACATCATAGGCGCCTGGCGAACTGCCGATGGATGAGATAATCAGGTCGTCTGATAAGCCGGCCTTGACCATCTTGACGATGGAGTCGTTGTTAAGACCCTGCTGTGCGGGCGGCTGCGCCGGTTCCGCGACCGGTGACGGCGCCGGCGGCGGTGTGGGTTGTTGCGCATAAGCTACCGAGTATCCTTGCCCAACAAGCATGAACGCAAGGACGACAGGGGTCAAGAACTGATGAAAGTTCATAATCCTCCGAAAAACGGCCTGAAATTGATTTGCAAGCATCATACACCCGAGCCGTTCATATTTGGAGCTAGCTTTTCGCACGAGGAAAATGGCCGGTGTTCCCGATCGGCGGGAACGATCCATTCGACCTGGAGTGATAGGGTATTCTTGACGGCCATCGATGAACAGACGCACGCGTAGAACGACCTGGATCGTGGCCGCGGTCCTTGCTGTATTGGCCGCGGCGATCTTTCTGCGCTCCAAGGCTCCGCCGGAGGCAGCGCGCCTGCTGCCCGAGTCCGACGGCATCGTCTTCGTCAATCTCAAGCCGATGCGGGTTTTTTTCCACAAGGATCTGAAGCCGGCAAGGCCGGTGCCGGACTACCAGGAGTTCATCGACGCCACGGGCATCGACTGGGAGCGGGACCTGGACGAGGCGGCCGTTGCGCTGCACCGCATTGCAGACCCCAACGACCCCAACCGGCCGGTCGCCTATTCCATGGTGCTGGTAGGCAAGATCACCGGCAAGAAGCTGAACACGTGGCTCGACGCCCACGCCGCAAGCCGAGAATCGTATGCAGGCCACACGATCTACAATGTCCCCTCGTACGGCGGGCGAACGGTGCGGATAGCACAGATCGGCTACGACATGCTGGCCGTCTCAAACTATCCGACACCGGAAAAGATCCACTCGATGCTCGACCGGCATGCGACGGCGGCCTGGCCATTTGCCGGCTCGACGCTGTTGAGCCAGCACTTTCACGAGGTACCGCTGCTCTCGATGGCCTGGGGTGTTGGCCAAATAGGCCTGCCCTTTTCCGATGGCTGCGGCGACACACCTGGCGGTCAAAGCGACGGCGCGGGCCAGATCGGCCTGCCCATCCCCAAGAGCTGCACGATCAGCATTTTAGGCTTCTCTCTACCGCTGAAGGCCGACTCGACGATTGTGGCCAGCGTGGCGCCTGCGCTGGTTGGCTCGCTGCACCTGAAAGTCGAGGAAGAGACCCCGAGCGACGAAGCCGCCGCCAGCCAGGCAGCCTCGCTTAACCTGCTGATCGCTCTTGCGCGGAGTTTTACCGCGCCGCTGGTCGAGAATGCAGCCGGCAACGGGCTCGCCAACAAGGGCCTGAAAGAGCTGCTGAGAACCGCGGAAGTGGTGCAGAGGCACAACCGGGTCGTGGTGACGGCACGAATCTCGCCTTCGCTTTTCAGCGGGCTGGCTGCCAGCGAAGTCGTCCCGCCTGAGTCCCCGGCGGAACCGGCAACGTCAAAGTAGCAGGCAGTCTTTGCATTTCTGCCGGGCGGAGGGGGAAACCCTCGCCCACTCTTCGTTATAACGACAGAACCGCAATCCCCGCGGAGGTCTTATGAATCGCTCCCCTCATTCTTCGAGGGCCGTCGCCCTTTTTTGCGCGCTTGGTTTTCTGGCTTATCTGTGCCTCCAGATCGGTGAACGTCCGGCACGCGCCGCGCACCAGCACGTAACCCTTACAGGCCAGGCCGCCTTTACCGACGCGGCCCACGAGTACCCCGGAATCCGCCGCCTGCTGACGGTTGCCGACCTGCCCGCACCGGCTCCGCAAGAGTCAGTGGACAACGGACCTACCCTGGTTCCCCGACCGCCTAACGCATGGCCCATGGCGCCCGAAGGCTTCAAGGTGGAACTCTACGCGAGCGGCCTCGACAACCCCCGCCTGTTGCGCACCGCGCCCAACGGCGATCTTTTCCTTGCCGAGAGCGAGACAGGCAAGATCAAGGTCTTTCGCGGCGTGGGAAAAGACGGCAAAGCCAGCCAGGTTTCGGTCTTCGCCGAGGGTCTTCACCAGCCCTTCGGTGTTGCCTTTTATCCCAGCGGACCGAACCCGGCATGGGTCTACATCGGCAACACCGACGGCATCGGCCGCTTCCCCTACAAGAACGGCGACCTGAAGGCGACGGGACCCGAAGAGCATCTGGCGGAACTGCCCGGCGGCGGACGGCTGCGCGGCGGCGGCCACTGGACGCGCGATCTGGTCTTTTCGCAGGACGGCTCGAAGCTCTTTGCCTCCGTCGGATCGCACTCGAATGTGGACGACGCCGATACCCACCCCGAAGAGTTCCACCGCGCCGACGTGCTTCAATTCACGCCGGAGGGCAAGTTTGTGAAGGTCTACGCCTCGGGGATCCGCAACTGCGTCGGCGAAGCCATCAACCCGATCACCGGGGAGCTTTGGTGCTCAACCAATGAGCGCGACGCATTGGGCAACAACCTGGTTCCCGACTACGTCACCCACGTTCAGGAGGATGGCTTTTATGGCTGGCCGTGGTACTACATGGGCGGACCCAACGGCGGCATTCAGGATCCCCGTCACTCTGGCAAGCATCCTGAGTTGCAAGCCAAGGTCATCACGCCAGACATCCTGGTGAATCCGCACTTTGCCTCGCTTGAGATGCTCTTTTACGAGGGTTCGCAGTTTCCTGCGAATTTCAAAGGTGACGGCTTTGCCGCCGAGCATGGCTCGTGGAATCGCGCCCAGCGCTCGGGATACGAGGTCATCCGCCTGCCGATGAGAAACGGTCGCGCCACCGGCGAGTATGAGGACTTCCTGACCGGCTTTACCCTTCCGGATGGGACCGTTTGGGGCCGGCCAGTAGGCGTCACAGTGGCCAGCGATGGATCGCTCTTCGTCTCCGACGACGGGTCAAAATCGATCTGGCGTGTGAGTTATATAGGCAAATAGACTGGGCTTTTCGTGATTCACTCCCACTCATCGAGCAAAAAGCGCTCGATGCATGGGACACGGTTTCGCTCCCCGTGGGTCTTCAACACCGGTGAGAGACAAAACGAGATCGACTCGAAAGCTAACGGGAACCGATGCCAATTCCGATTGGAACAAGGCTTTATCTTGCGTGGGAAGCGGGGGCGGCGGGCTCGTTGAAGGCAACCTGCTCGTAGGTGGTGCGCAGATACTTGTGCGGATTGACCGGGACGCCGTGGACCCGCACTTCGTAGTGCAGGTGCGGCCCGGTGGCGCGGCCGGACTGGCCGACGTAGCCGATGACTTCGCCGCGGGTGACATGCTGGCCAGGCACGACCGCAATCGCGGAGAGATGCCCGTAAAGTGTAATCACATCGTGGCCGTGGTCGAGCACGATCTGGCGGCCATAGCCGGCGCCCAGCGTTGCTCCAGTGAACTCTCCGTCGGCGGCGGCGCGCACCGGAGATCCGTAGGGCGCCTCAATGTCGATGCCAGTGTGAAATTTGCCCTCGCCGTTGATAGGATCCTCGCGCACACCGAAGCCCGATCCCAGGCGGCCCTCGAGGGGCCACATCGAAGGCGCGTCGGCCAGTTCCGTCCAGTCCCCGCCAAAGCTGGGCGAGAGGCCGCCCTCCAGGGCGCGAGCCACCCGGCCCGACATGGCCTGCGCGCGCAACGCGTAGAACTGATCGAGAGATACCTTCACCTGCTGCGAATCGGCGTCGTCGGTCAGGGCCAGATTGAGCGAGGTGGGTTCAGCCGCCGCCACACTTGCGGCAGCCGCAGGTTTCGGCGCGCCCAGTTTGTTTTGCTTGAGCCCATAAAGGGCTGTGACCTCGTTGGCCAGAGCCCCCAGCGAGGCGACCTGCACATTGCGGTCATGCGCGATCTGGGCCATCTGCTTGTAGTCTTTGCGCAGCGTCTCCCGCTCCTGGCGAACCTGATTGAAGCTCTCAGTTTTGAGCAGCATTCGGGTGTAGGAACCGGCCAACCCCACAATGGTGAAGGCACCGACCAGCGCGGCGGCGACAAACGCATAGGCATAGTGCAGGGGCAGGGGAATCTTGCGGATCTGTCCGTCTTCATCTCGGGCGACAAAAAGTATGTAATAGCGCTTGCGCAGCATATTCGCCTCTCATCCCCGCCGTAGACAGGGCCGCAATTCGCCGAGTACCTGACAAAAGCCCAAGGCCGCGGGGCGTTCCAGCCCCAGGATTATGTGAACGCCTCTACGGACGCTTTTTCCTCGAATGTTCATCAAGGTTACCAAAGCGCTCCCGACCAGGTCAACGAAATTGATACCGGAGATGGTGCGCACTTTGATACAGAATCGGTGCAGAATCGCATTTTCATGAGGTTTAACCAGATAAGGGTCCAGTGGTTTGGCCTATTCTCATTAGGTGCGCTTGAAACAAAACCAATTTGGAACTGGTCGCGAAAAAGGCGAGCTTGCGCTTCTCTTTGAGATTCGTCACCGGGCAGCACGGGTCACGGGCCGCGGAGGAGTCGGACGACTTCGCCTGGGCATCGGCGACGACTGCGCCCTGTTGGCTCAGCGTGCGGGCGAAGAGCTGGCCGTGACGACGGATCTGTCGATCGCCGGACGCCACTACCGCCTGGACTGGCACCAGCCTGAAGCCGTCGGCCATCGCGCCCTTGCGCGCGGGCTGAGCGACCTTGCGGCGATGGGAGCACGGCCAGTGGCAGCCTTTCTTTCGCTGGGAGTACCGCGCGAGCTGACGGCATCCAGCCGCGGGAAGGGCGGGCGCAAGTCGTGGGTTCAACGCTTCCTTGACGGTCTGCTGGCTTTGGCCGAGGCACACAAGACTCCGCTGGCCGGCGGCGACCTGGCCGAGTCACCAGTGGCCGTGGCCGATATTGTTCTGGTCGGCGCAGTCGCCCGCGGGCGCGCTTTGCTCCGCTCCGGTGCGAATCCCGGCGATCTCATCTACGTTACCGGCGCTCTGGGCGGAGCCGCAGCCGGGCTCGTCCGCCTGGCTGAGCTGGCCGCGACAGGCAGCCCCGCTCCGCCGCGCATCCCAAAAATACTGGAAGTGCTGCTGGCTCCGCACCTCTTTCCCCAGCCGCGAATCGCGCAAGGGCTCTGGCTGCAACGGCGCGGGCTGGCCTGCTCGGCCATCGATCTGAGCGACGGCCTTTCCACCGATCTCGCACACATCTGCGAAGAGTCCGGCGTCGCCGCCGAGGTCGATGCAGCGCTGCTGCCACTCGCTGCGGGGGCAAACCTCGCGCAGGCCCTTCACGGCGGTGAAGATTACGAACTGCTCTTCACGGCTCCGGCTGGAGCACGGCCACCGCAAGTTATTTCGGGTGTGCCGTTGACCAGAATCGGCCGCATCGCTAAGCTCCGCCGCGGGCAGCCGGCCGTTACGCTGGTCACTCCAGAGGGCAAACAGGCGCTTGAGCCACAGGGCTGGGAGCATTTTTTGTGACTTAAACCTGTGAAGTGAGCACTCCGGGAAGAGCTTCCTGGCTCTTCAGCCAGTCGTTGAAGTGTGGACACTGTTGCCGGATGGTCGCGCGACCAGTCCCGATAGCTGCGAGAACACCTAAAAGCGGCCTCTCATAACCTGGAAACGGGCTTTCAATCCTCTTGGATGGAGCAGTTTCTGGTGGATCGTCAATGTCCTCGGAGCTCTCGAACCCCTCGCGGATTGCACGGAACTGAGCTGTTCCCCCCTCTTCCAATCTCTTGCGCGAATCGATCGGATTGCTGAAGAGCAGCGCCTTAAACTCGTGCATCATGACCAGTGGAACGAATCGTTTCGTTTCGAACTGCGGACCCATTCCTTCTGGAATGTTATCCAGCAAGGCTGCTTCAACGTGTTGTGCCTTCTCGGATGCAGATGCCTTCGCCAGCGCCTTTAGATACGACTGAGGGCATCGCATCCGCGATCCTCCACGCCCTCAATCAACGCGCGTGGCCATTCCCTCCCAGCGCCAGTGGTTCTCCGAGGTGAAAGAGCCTCTCCTGGTCGACCACGTTGCCATCCATGATGAGAGTGGAGATGCGGCGGGCGTTCCAGATGTTCTGCGTAGGATCACCGTCGACGACCAGAATGTCGGCTCGCCGGCCAGGCGTGATCTGGCCCAGTTCGTTCCATCCAAACTGCAGGCTATAGTTATTGGTAGCTGCGGCCAGTGCCTCGCGCGGCGAGAGGCCAAGCCTGACCAGCAGTTCCAATTCCGTATGCATCGATATGCCAGGAAGAGACGCATGGACCGGCGAGCCCGATGCGGCCAGGTAATGCGGATAGGCCGAGAATAGTCTCTCGTTGATGTGCCAAAGCCGCAGGGCCGACTGTTCGGCCTTCTTTCGCTGGCTCTCTACCATCCAGCGCTGCGCGGAGCCAGGCAGGTGGTGCGCCCAGTAGGAGAGCGGATAATCGATCTCACCGGTGGCGCGATTCGTCGGCTCGAAGACGCGAGCCGGGTCCAGCAGCCTGGCAGCCGGCTCTCTCCACAGATTGCGATGCTCCGGCAACTGCGCAAAGTTGATACTGAAGGTGGGCATCAGCGCGGCGTGGTGGGAGGCCAGAAGTCGAGCGTAGTTTCGCAGGCGCACGTCGGTTAGTGGAACACGCTCGGCATAATCGTATGCCGTGTTTGCGGCTGAGCCCTCGGAGTCGTCGACCAGCGGCCGCTGTAGCTCCTCGGGAATCACGCCCAGTTCGTAACGGCCCATGTGCACAAGCGCATCCACACCGGCCTCGACTCCCACGCTGTAGGGAGTTGAGACAAACTCCCCATAGGTGACCAGTCCCATCTGATGCGCGCGGGCGATGATCCATTGAGCATTGGCGGCGGTGATGTTGTGGCCCAGCCAGACGGCGCGCGTTCCAAGACGTGCGGTATCGGATAGCTGGCGGACGGTGTCTTCGGGACTCAACTCTGCCGGACGCGCGCCCTGCCGCAACTTGAGAGCCCATTGAGGCCGCTTGGCCAGCAGACTCCAGTTGTCGGTCGAGCCAACCGAGTCCAGCAAGTAAAGGTGCGGGCGGGGTGAGGCGGAAAGATCGACAACGCCGCGACGGGGATCGCTGACGGCAACCACCGTCGTCACGCCCATGGCCAGGTCCGCATTGGCCTGCCCTTGCGAATTCATCCCGGCAAAGCCATCCACCAGACCCGGGATGAGGAATTTGCCCGCACAATCAATGACCCGAGCGCCTTTGGGAATCGAGACTGCCATGCGCGAGCCGACATCGGTGATGCGTCCATCGCGCAGGATGACGATTGCGTCCGGCAGATCCTTTGCCGACTGTCCCCAGTCGGTCACATCCACCACCGTGCCGCCGGCCAGAACCAGCGCAACCGACGGAGGTATCTTCGACGTGAGCGGGGACGGCGCCTGCGGCCAGGCCAGAGCAGCAGCCAGAACCGGCCCAACGGCGCACCGCAGAAGCAGACGAGAGGATCTCATAGAAAAAATGGTCTTTCGAGGATTGTCGCACACCGGCACGGGGGCTACTGCGTTCCTGCGGGCGTGCTGGCGCTCTTGCGGCGGCTCAGCACGAAGGACTTCTTGCGGCTGTCTTTGCTGGCATGGTCGATCTTCTTCCAGAAACCCACGAAATAATCGATGGCCGAAATGATTGAAACCGCCAGCGTGAAGTAGATGGCAGCGACTGCGATCCACTTCACAGGCATGACCAGAACGCCAAACTGCCACTCGTGCCAATGATGGGCCAGAATGGCCGAAACCACGCAGACGATTTGCGTTACGGTCTTGAGCTTGCCCAGGTCGCTGGCTTCGATGGTAAAACCCTCAGACGAAGCGATCGACCGCAAGCCGCTGATCAAGAATTCCCGCCCAACGATGATTACCACGATCCAAACCTTGACGACCGCTGGGTTATACGCCACCAGGGCTATCAGCGCGCCTGTGACCATGATCTTGTCGGCCAGCGGATCGAGCAGCATTCCCATCGTGGTGATCTGCCCGCGCTTGCGCGCCAGGTAGCCGTCGAGGCCGTCGGTGATCGAGGCCAGCACGAAGAGAACCGACGCCGTGATCTCCTGCGCCCCATTCCCCTGCCAGGGAAAGTGCGGCGTCAGAATCCACAGCAGCAGCGGAATCATGACGATCCGGCTCATCGTGATGGAGTTTGGCAGATTCACTATATTCCCCGGTGTTTTCGAGTTTTTCCGTTCCACAAGACCCGGAGAGAATCGTTTTGCTGAAAAAACGCAGAAGTCATACAATTCCCTCACGCCTGCGGGAACAACTCCCGCTACCACTACTATATCCGTCTTTGCGCGGCACAATCCCAAATGCCCCAAGAAGGACGACCCCGCAATGGAAGCGGTGCAAATGCTGCAAATCTCTCTATATTTACGAAAACTGCAAACTACGCTACAAGTCGGCGAAAACCAGGTCGTGGGAAAAAGCCGAAAAACTTGCCGATCTAGGAGTCTGTCGGTCATAGCGATTCCGGGAGGACTGGAGACCCTGTCGGTTCAGCCGGGCGGCACTGGATCTGTTTTTCGGAGTCGGATGTCCTCTACGAATCCATCGCTTTGAGCCGCGCTTTCGATTAGGATGATCGGTTTTCCGCCCTTGACAGAGACCAAAATCATAATCAATCTGGTTGTATAGCTTAAGGCACTGAAACGCCGCATTCGCAAACGCCACTGCCGCAGTAATTATTCTGCCCATCCTAGCGGTTAGCTCTGCCATAGTCGCGCGGCCCGTCGGATCAATGCCATTGATCGGGTCTCCGTTAGCGTAGAGGTACCTGTGCAGATCCTTTGGATCGGTCGGGGAATAGTTCGAATCGAGAATCGATGGACTATTGGGATCGCGGGACATGAACCGCCCGGTATTTGGGTTGTAGTATCTGGCGCGGAGGTCTGAACCCACCACCCGCTCATCGCGATAAAACCGCGATGAACGGGCAACGGCTTCTCATAGCTCAAGGCTGTTCTTTGCCGCTGATGACCGGGCCACCCGCCTGGCCCGAGGCGGATGGCTCTCGCGGAACTGCTCCAGTTGGCGTTGGAGGTGAACGATCTGCTCGGGAATCGGCGCTGTGCTCTTGTGTCTCAATGCCAGCCGTCCTTGGCGGCTGACTCAACTTAACAAGGCGAGATAAATCGCGTCACGCACCCTTGCCGAAAACACACACATTACTGGAGTAAGTGGCCTCAGAATCCTGGATGCGATCCTTGCAGGTGAACGGAGTCCCCTCACCTTGGCGCGGCTCTGCCATGGCGGTGTGAAAAGCAGCGTGGAAATCATATCGAGGTCGCTCGAAGGTGATTATCGCTCAGAGCATCTGTTTGCACTTCGCCAGTCCCTGGCGGCTTTTCGCTACTATCAGCAGCTCGTTCTTGAATCCGATCGGGAGATTCAACTTCAGCTTGCAGAATTGGAAACGGCCGCGACAGCGCAGTCAACGACGCCGGCATCAACGAAAGCTGCGGCCCATTATGCACGCCACTATGAGCCGAGATCATTCGATCTCCGAGGTGAACTCTACCGAGTCTTTGGAGTAGATCTCACGAATGTTCCAGGTATCAGCGCACTCACAGCTCAAACCATCCTCTGCGAGATCGGTACGGATGTTTCCCGGTTCCGAAATGCCTCTGCTTTCGCATCTTGGCTTGGGCTCTGTCCTGAGAGAAAGATCAGCGGCGGAAGGGTGCTCTTCACCAAAAGCCGACGAGTTCGAAGCCGCGTTGCGACCGCCCGTCGCATGGGCGCTCAATCACTGCATCACGCCAAAGACTATCTGGGCGAATTCTTCCGCCGTATCACCCGAAAGCTCGGCAGGCCCCAGGCGATCACAGCAACGGCGCACAAACTTGCTCGCATTCTCTTCCACCTACTAAGCACAAAGGAGGCCTACAACGAGAGCGTCTTTCACAAGTCTGAAGCTGACACTATCCGGCGTCCGGAGTATCGGCTGCGCAGGCAATCCGCCCAACTTGGATTTCAGGTCACCCCCGCAGAGAATGGTTAATGTTCCTTGGGAGTCGCCATGGCGACTGAAATCCGTAGTCGTTCCAGGCTTTGAGGATCGGAGTTGGGATCGGGGTTTACGGTTACTCATCCCTCCTTGGGCCAAAGCGCTAGAAGCCCACTTGATCTGTTTGCCGTCTTCCTCACTTTACCCAAACTCCAACGAAATGGCCTGAGCCAACGAGGATGTGAAAGCTCGAAAGAAGTTTCCCTTTGGAGATCTGCAGCGATAAAAGGGATGCTCTTGCCTCAGGAGAAACCCAACACGGGATGAGGCATGTATGGCTCCTCGAGCAAGGCTATCTCTTCCGGTGTGAGACACAGAGACAACGCGGCGGCCGCGTCCTGCAGGTGGTGAGGCTTGGTGGCGCCGACAATTGGCGAGGTAACACCGGGCTTGCTCATCAGCCACGCTAGTGCTAGTTGTGCGCGAGGAACGCCGCGCTTCTCCGCGAGTTCCCCCAGGCGATCAATAACCCTGCGATCGGCATCTTCGGTCCGATCGTACATGCTCTTCGCGAAGCGATCTGTTTCGAAGCGCTTGGTTTGCTCGCCCTGCCAGGGACGGGTGAGCCGCCCACGCGCGAGAGGACTCCAAGGAAGAACTCCAATTTTTTCTGACGCGCAGAGGCCGAGCATCTCTCGCTCTTCTTCACGATAAAGCAAATTGTAGTGATTCTGCATGGTAACGAATCGGGTGAGACCGAGCCGATCAGCAAGATAAAGAGCTTTGGCGAATTGCCAAGCGTACATTGACGAGGCGCCGATGTAGCGCACCTTGCCGGCCCTCACCACGTCGTCGAGAGCCTGCAGGGTCTCTTCAATGGGCGTCTCGTAGTCCCAACGGTGAATCTGATAGAGGTCGATATAGTCGGTACCCAAACGGCGCAGGCTCTCGTCGAGTTCGTGAAAGATAGCCTTGCGCGAGAGGCCGCGGCCGTTGGGATCGTCGCGCATAGGTCCATGCAACTTCGTCGCAATAACGACGGCTTCGCGCGAGGCGTTTGCTTTAAGAAATCGCCCCAGCACCTCCTCGCTCTCGCCGCTTGAATACACATTTGCCGTGTCGAAGAAGTTGATTCCAAGATCGAGAGCCTGACGCAGAAAGGGCTGGCTGTCTTCTTCGTTCAGTGTCCATGAGTGCCGGCCAAATCCGGGTACGCCTGTTGCCGGAGCACCATATGTCATGCAGCCAAGGCAAAGGCGCGATACCTTCAATCCTGTGTTACCGAGTCTTACGAAGTCCATCGTTCTCCCTGGGGCGGTAAAAGCATGCCCTTGAATGCTATTTTCGCAGGAAACGCGAACGGCAGAAGATTGCTTGCAAGATCTTCTGCCGCGCCATTAAAAGTTGATGCGACCGGCAAGCTCGATGCTGCGTGGGCCCGCTCCCTCGGCGGTCTGCAGGCCGGGGATGGTCCCGAAGGTGCCCGCGTCCACCTGCATGTTGGGCGGGGCATAGTTGCGGTGATTGAAGACGTTGGCCGCTTCCACGCTGAACTGGAACTTGGCCTGCTCATGAAGCGTTACGCTCTTCATCAGCGACATCGAGAAGTTATCGGTCCCCGGTCCAACGATGCTGCCGACCGAAGCGGTGCCGAAGTAGCCGCGATTGGCGGCAGGAATTGCGAAGGCCGATCCTCCTGGATCAGTGACCGGCGAATCGAGCCATTGATTGACTGTTCGTGTTTCGGGATAGATGCGCTTGCCCGGCAGTAGATCGGCGCGGGTTTGGCCGACTGTGGTGAGGATGTTGGTTCCGGCCGGATCGTTCGTCGCTTCAAATGGGGTGAGGAATGGGCCACTCTGCAAGATTGCCACTCCGCCAATTTGCCAGTCGCCCAGGAGTCTGTTGCTAAAGGCCCCCATATTGAACCAGCGTTGGCCGTGGCCAAAAGGCAAATTGTACAAGTAAGTGACCAGAAAGCGGTGCTTGCGATCATAGGCCACGTTGCCGTAGTCGAGCCCTGGATGGAAGCGATCAGTTAGAAAGCTGCCACCTGCATCACCGCCACTCACGCCGACAAGGCCGTTGGGGGTGGCGCCTTCGGCGTCGGAGAGATCGCGAGTAAATGTGTAGCTTGCATCGAAGGTTAGTCCTTTGCCGCTATGACGCGAAAGTTCAGCGGTGCCACTGTTGTAGTTGCTTTCAGCAGCATTGGCGACGCTCTGAATCACGCTCCAGCATGGATAGGGGCGATGGTCGGAGACAAGGCTTCCGTCATCGGTGATGCAGGATCCGGAGGCGGCGGGCGCAGCATCGGTGTTGCTGTAGCCGATCGAGTTCGCGGGAACCTGGTTCAGGTCTTCCATGGTTTCCAAGTTCGTTCCGTGGCTGCCCGTGTAGCTTAAGCGGGCGCCGATGCCGCGACCCAGATCCTTTTCCAGTGTCAGATTCCATTCCTGCACAGAGGGGTCCTTGTAGTGGATTGGAAATGCCCAGTAGAAGCCCGCAGTGCCGGTTGCGCTGCCGGGTGTCTGCGGCGGGAATGGGTTGGCAAATGAGAGCTGCGGAGTTACATTGTCGGATTGGTAGTCCTGGCTGAAGACACCGACATAGCTTGCATCCACGCCGAAGCCCGATACCAGCGAGAAGCCCAGCGGGGTCTCAATGAAACGCCCCCAGCCTCCACGCACCACCGTCTTGTCATTGCCAAAGGGCCTCCATGCAAATCCGATGCGCGGACCAAGATCCGTCTTGCCGGTAAAGCGCAAACCAGCCGGAATCCCCGCCTGCGATGCCGTCAGAGTCGGTGTGGGTGAGATGGCAGCCATAAATTGTTGCGATTCAAAAGAAAGTGCTTGCGTATTGGGCACAACAACAGCGCCGCGCACCGTCGAACCGGCAACTGTTCCGGCACCGTTATAGTCCGGCAGGAAAAAGGCGGTGTTGTATCCAGTGTCCCTGAGCGGAGGATGCAGTTCATATCGAAGCCCGACATTCAAAGTCAGATTCGATGTAACTTTCCAGTCGTCCTGGCCATAAAAAGCGTAGGAGTAGCCAAGTCCGTTCATGCTTGGCTTGTTTGTTGTGCTTACGTCGGTGGTATCCGGATAGCCAAGCAAGAATGAAGTGAAAGGATCTCCAATCGCGGCTCCGACGCTGGAAGAGCCATTGAAGACATACCAACCGGAGCGGTAGTTGCCGTAGACGTTGTCGTCGTGATCGGTGAGCCGTTTGAAGTCCGCGCCGAATTTGAAGCTGTGCTTCTGTTTGGTCCAGCTCACGTTGTCCAGCAGTTCGATAATCTGGCCGCGCTGCCGTGTGGGATTGCCTCCTCCGGTCGCAACAAAACCGTTGATGAGCACCTGCGGGGCTTCTGACCAGTCGGTGTCGGGCTGGGGAACGGCGGTGATTCCGGTCTGCGACAGCAATTGCGACGTGCTGAAGTTCTGGTTGGCGGAGGTGTGCTGCGCGTTGAATCCGCCGCGAAACTCGTTGAGCAGCTTTGGCGTGAAGATGTAGTTATGGGCAAAGGTCAGCCCCTCATCGATCTCCGGCGTGTTATAGCCGCCCTGAAGCGGACCGCCCGCGGTCTGGCAGAAGTTGAATGTGCATCCGACATTCGGCGCACTTGTCACCTGACGGTTCTTGTAAGAGAATCTCGCAAATACATTCTGTTTGGTCGAAATGGTCTGGTCGAAGCGGATGTCGCCCTGGTTCGCCGAGATCGGAGCGGCAAAGTTCTCTCTGAAATTGTTCGAGTAAGAATTGGCCGACCCATAATTCGGAACAGGATACAAGTAATTCAGAATATTGGCAGCGATTGGACTGATTGGGACATTGGCCGGATCGATGGGCGTCACTCCGTCCGGCTGGTAGATCGCAATAACTCCTTGATTGGAGAGATAGCTGGTCAAGTTGCCATTACGCATATCCACTGAGGGCACGCTCATCACATCCGAGATTTCGCGCGGAAGCCGCAACGCCTCGAAGCTCGCAAAGAAGAAGGTCTTGTTTGTTCCACGGTATAGATAAGGAATATTCAGCGGTCCGCCCAGGGTTCCGCCAAAATCGTTCATGACGATCTTGGGCTTGGCGGGCGCGAAGGCCACGGGGATGCCCGAGTTCAGTTCAGTGTTCTCCAGATTCTCGAAGACACCTCCATGATAGCTGTTCGTTCCCGCCTTCGACACCGTCGTAATATCGGCGACGCCAGAGAACTCGGCGTTATTGTTGGACTCGCTGACGCGAATCTCCTCGATCGAATTGAAGGAGGGAAACATTTCGTTGACCGGACCTGAATACTCCACTCCTACGCTGGAAATTCCATCGATGGTGACGCTGAGCAGCGCTGGAGTCGTACCCATCACCATCAGATTGCCGCCGCTGTCGGTTTGCACCCCGGACTCGGTCGTCAGCGAGTCTATCGGGCTGGTGGAACCGGTGGAGCGGGAATAAATGGCAACGGGAAGATCCACCAATTCCTGGCCCACCTTTGTCTCCGCAAGATTTGACACGTCAGTGTTGATCACAGTGACCATGTCGGAGACAACTTCCACGCTCTCGGTCTGCGCACCCGGTTTCAGCGCCGCATCCACGCGCCGGGTCTCGCGTGCGGTCAGGGAGATCTCCGGCAGCGACTCGGTCTTGAAACCCTGCGCCGAAATCGTCACCGTATAAGTTCCCACGTCGATGTTGCTGAATGCGTAGTTTCCAGCGCTATCCGACACCACCACACGCTTGGCCATCGTTCCCTTGTTGGTTAGCGTCACTTCCGCACCCGGCACCAGCGCATCGGTGCTGTCGTGCACCGTCCCAAGAATGGTGCCAAAGGTCGACTGCGCAGATCCCGGCTGGGCGGCAATCAGAAGAAAACAGAAAGCCAGCGAAAGGCATGGAGAGATCGACAAGTGACGAATGGAAGCAAGAAGGATACGCATAAGGCCACCTTTCAAAGAAGGCTCTCTGAAACATCGGCGTGAGGACAATACACCGCCCCGAGTTCGAGAGCGAATGAAATCCGGCTGATTCAGACTGAGTTGAGCGTTGACGAAACTTGCGATAAATGAAGAGGTTTAGTCGATATTGCTGGAAGTTCGAACGAAAGTCAAGAATCTTTATGCGGTCCTTATAGTGCAATTCTTATGCTTAAAATAAGCATTCTAGCGCTAACTCCAAGCTAAGTGCCCGTTAAAGTGCCGTAGATATGAGGCGCCGCAAATGGCGGTGGAGGCCGCACGATCATCGCTGGATGACAGCGCGCGTCAATTCTCGGTCGTTGTCATTCCTGCTGCTAACTCAATGTTATACAAGAGTCAAAACGCCGGCGATACAAGAGTGCAACCGGAGCACAAGCCTGTTTTCGAGCTAAACTGAAGAGCCGTGGTTTGGTGAGTGTCTCGTCTATGAAGCTTTCACGCAAGCGAGATCATCTTTGTCTCAAGATACTCATCAAGGCCTTCCGGCCCGGACTCACTGCCGATTCCGCTTTCCTTCCATCCGGTGAATGGGCCCTCGGTTGCAAACGGATTCCAATCGTTTACTCCGATCAGACCAAACTCCAAAGCCTCAGAGGTCTGGCGCGCAGTGCGCAGGTCGTTGGTCCATACGTATGCGGAGAGGCCTTGACGAGTGCCGTTAGCCATCTGAATTGCCTGCGCCGCTTCGTCAAAGGACGTAACGGGAAGCACTGGGCCGAAGATCTCGTCGGCGAAGGCAGGTAACTCGGCTGTAACATCGGCGAGAACTGTCGGTTCGTAAAAGTACCCTTGCCGATGCCCGGCCGGGCGTTGTCCGCCGGCCAGGACGCGTGCGCCGCCGGCTACGCTTTGGTGCACGATTCGTTCGATATGGTCTCTTTGCCGTGCGTGAATCAATGGTCCGACGTTTGTGCTTTCGTCGAGGCCGTCTCCGACCTTGAGCTTGCTCGCGAGCGCGGCTACGCGCTCAGAGAAACCGGTCACGATGGATCGATGCACAAGGAAACGCTGTGGAGAGACGCAAACCTGTCCGGCGTTGCGGAACTTCGCCGTCACGGCGCTGGCCGCGACCTGATCAAGATCGACATCGGGAAAGATCAGCACAGGCGCATTGCCGCCGAGTTCGAGCGAGAGCCGCGTTACGGTCTTCGATGCGCCGTCCATCAGGATGCGTCCCACGCGCGGGCTTCCGGTGAAGTGAATCTTGGCGCACAGCGGGTTATCGAGCATCTCCTGCCCGATCGAGGAGGATTGCCCGTTGACCAAATTCACTACGCCATCTGGAATGCCCGCTTCCACCAGCAGGTTCACCATCTCCATTGCAGTCATCGGCGTGTATTCCGAGGGGCGTATTACGATTGTGCAGCCAGCGGCCAGCGCCGCTGCGGAAGCCCGCGCGATGTTATAAACAGGAAAATTCCAGGCAGTAATAATCCCGACAACACCGAGCGGCTGGCGCAGAACGATCAACCGGCGCGCGGGATTCTTAGAAGGAATTACGCGCCCATACGCACGCTTGCATTCTTCGGCAAACCACTCGAAGAGATCGGCTGCCGCGCCCCACTCGCCCTTGGATTGCGGAAGCGGCTTGCCGCTCTCAAGCGTTGTCGTGTTAGCCAGATCGGCAATGCGTTCGCGCATCAGATCGGAGGCGCGCTTCAGTATTGCGGCGCGCTCATAGGCCGTACGCGTCGACCAAGCGGGAAATGCGGCCGCAGCGGATTCAATCGCCAACCGGCAATCGGCTCCATCTCCGAAGGGAAGCTCACGGAGAGGCTCCTCCGTCGCCGGATTCAGCACAGATTTAATCTTGGAGTTAGCTGCTGAAACCCAGTTGCCCCCGATGCGTTGCAGATAGGTGTACGCCATACGATCTTCTCCTTACATTTGTCTTGAGTACACGAGCCTTCCCGCGAGATAGGTTTGTTCGACGTCGATGTTTCGAATTGCATCGGGCTCGACTGCGGTTGGGTCTGCGGACAAAACTGCGAAGTCGGCCCATCGGCCGGGCTGGATGCTGCCGCGGGTGTGCTCTTGACCAGCGACTGTCGCAGATCCCAACGTGTAAGCGTGGAGAGCTTCTTCCGCGGTGACTGCCTGCTCGGGTAGAATGCACTCTCCCTCACGCGTGCGACGCAGCACAGCAGCCTGCATACCAGCAAGCGGCGAGTCGTCCGAGACGACCGGTGCGTCAGACGAGAATGCAACTGTCAGTCCAGCGTCGAGCATGGCGCGAATCGGGTAGACGCGGGACTCCAGATTGTCAGGAATGAATGCTATGAAGTTCGCGCCCAACTCGTCGAGAAAAATGGGCTGCGTCACGGCGAATACATTTGCCGCGAACAGTCGTTTGAGTTGAGTGGCACTGGGCAGACCGAGATGCTCAATGCGATGAGCGAGGCCGTGTGGATGTGCCCCGAGACCTTCGAGAAGACCAAGCACCTGTTCGATCGCAGCATCTCCGATAGCATGAGTCGAGATGCGCCATCCGAGCCTATGCGCTTCGTCGAATAGGGCCTCCATATCGTCCGTTTGAAAGCGAGTTACTCCTGAAAAACTGCTGTTGCGATAAGGAACAGTCAGTGCAGCGGTGCCTCCGCTCAGTCCACCATCCGCGAGGAATTTCACCGTGTCGACGCGCAGCATCGGTGAAAGATGCTTCGGCGGCAACGACAAGGGACCGGTGGTTCCATCGGGCCTGCCCAGCGGCATCACCAACATGCGTACTGGAAGCGTGCCGTCCGCATCCATTTCCAGGTAAGTTTCCAGGAGCCCAGGCAAGACGCCGCAATCCGAAGATGAAGTAATGCCAAGTGAAAGCTGGTGCCTGAGCGCGGCATCGATCATGGCGCGATAGTCTGCGCGTGTAGGTGCTGGAATCACGCGATTCACCAGCCCGACAGCGGTCTCGTGCAAGAGCCCGCTAGGTTCCCCGTATGGCTCCAGTTCGATGATTCCGCCATCCGGCTGTGCGGTTCCTTTGTCTATTCCCGCCCGCTTGAGAGCAAGGCTGTTGGCGGCGAAGATATGTCCGCAAGTGCGCGTAAGCAGGACCGGCCGATCTGCAACAAATCGATCCAGATCACGGTGTGTGGGCTTGCGTCCCTCGGCCAATGAGATCTCATTGAAACCGCGGCCCAATAGCCACGCGCCTTTGGGGAGAATCGCATCGCGCTGCATCAGAAGCGCCCCGATCTCTTCGATGCTCTTCGAGTGGCGAAGATCCAGCGCGGTGGTCAGCAGTTGGCCCACCTTCCAGATGTGCGCATGAGCATCTTCGAAACCAGGAATCAGCGTCCGGCCTTCGAGATCGATCAGTTGTGTGGATGAACTTGCCTGGCGGCGCAACTCTGGCTCATCTCCGGCGGCAACGATCTTTCCCTCGGCAACGGCCACCGCGCCAACGCGCCGCGGCCGGTGCATGGTGAGAATGTTGCCATTCACAAAGATCAGGTCGAATCCCTCCATCAACGCACTCCAGTAAGCAGGGACTCGTCTTGCTTGCAATGTTGCTCTGAGGCCGCGCCAATCGCATCGCCGACGATGGCGAGCGCCTCGCGCACCATATCGAGCGGCATGTTAAGCGGCGGCAAAAAGCGAATGCAGTTGCTGAACAGCCCTGCGCGCATAAGAATTACGCCACGCGCAGCCGCCTGACGAACGATGCCGACAACTTGCGAGGCCGGAAGCGGAGTCTTCTTCTGGCGGTCGGCTACGAATTCAGTCAGCAGCATGGGGCCAAGCCCACGAACATCACCGACGATTGGCCACTTTGCCTTCCAGCCTTCCATGATTTCGCGCATCGCTTCGCCTAGAAGATTCGCATGAGCTAGAAAATCCGGCTCTCGGAGGATGTTCAAAGCGGCTACGGCAGCAACGCATGCCACGGGGCTGCCGCCATACGTGCCGCCAATGCCGCCAAGATGCGCCGAGTCCATGATCTCCGCCCGCCCGGTGACTGCGCCGATCGGCATTCCAGCGCCGAGGGCCTTGGCAGAAACGATCAGATCGGGGACGATGCCGTAGTGCTCGACTGCATAAAGTTTGCCTGTCCGTCCCGATCCGCATTGAACTTCGTCGGCGATCAGCACGATGCCGTGCTGCGTGCAGATCTGCCTGATGCGTTCGAAAAATCGCTTCGGCACGGGCAAAAAGCCCGCTTCGCCTTGCACCGGCTCAATAAGGATCGCGGCCACGGCGGAGGGATCGACCTGGGCGATCATTGCCTGATCGAGCTGCTGGATAGCAAAGTCAATGTATTGCTCTTCAGTCATGCCTGCCGGAGTGCGATAGAGATTGGGGAACGGCAATCTGACAATCTCCGGCGCGAAGGGACCGAAGCCCGACTTGAAGAGCCCGTACTTGCTTGTCAGGCTCAGCGTGAGCAGCGTACGGCCGTGATAAGCGCCCTCGAAGCAGATGATGGTTGAGCGGCCCGTGTATTTGCGCGCTAGCTTGACTGAGTTCTCCACGCTCTCGGCGCCGCTGTTGGCCAGCAGCGTCTTCTTTGGGAAATCGCCCGGCGTGATCTCGTTCAAAAGTTCGGCGAGAGCCAGAAGAGGTTCATAGGTGGTAACCAGCGCGCAGGGATGGATGTACTGCGCTGCCTGCTGGGCAATGGCTTCAACCACCGAATCCGGCGAGTGGCCAACTCCCAACATGCCGATACCGCCGGCCATATCGATGAGCGTATTGCCGTCGACATCGAAGACCAGAGCGCCCTTGGCGCGCTCCACCACAACATCTGTTGCCCGCGCCCACCCTGCGGGAAGAGCTGCGGCACGGCGAGCAAGCGCCGTTTTGGCCTTGGGGCCCGGAATATCGGTTTCAAGATGAATATAGGACATCGCACTCTCCTTTGAAGCGAAACGCACGCTCTTCTCCGCGGGAAGAACGAGCAGCACACTGTAGTTGTCGCAGACTGGATCGTTGAGGTAATTGGCCAGCAGGCCGCGCGGCTCGAAGCCGGTCTTCATCTGCATACTGACCGTTGGATCGAAGAGATCGCCCCGCACAACGCGGTCGTAGTACTCTTTGATCGACATTTCCGCGCGATGCGCATCGTAGCCGGGAATCATGCCTGCTGTGACCTGGCCTTTAAGACCGAGACGCCAGACGAGCTCCTGCCGTGCCGCATAAAGAGCACCGGCGATGCCTCGCCCGCGATACTCAGGATGCGTTCCGATGTCCGCGCCGTAGAGCCAGACGCCATCGGGCTGATGCGAGGTCAGCCATCCTCCGGCGATGATCTCATCGAAGCTGTGATCGACATGTTCCAGATCGAAGTGCAATCGCAGCGTCGTGGTCGCGCCCACCACGCGATCCCCATCGAGGACGGCAAACTGCCCCTCGGGAAACAACTCGATATGTTTGCGATAGTGTTTCGCCTTGAAACGCTGATCGTCGTCCAGGGTTGGGAAGCAAGCGTATTGCAACTCCTCCAACTGTTCGCAATGATCCGGTTGCGTATTCAGAAGAGTGAGTCCGCCCCTTATTTTGCGGAAGTAAGACATGGCCGCGCCTCCTCGCGCACGAGAGTTTCAATTGCCGATTCGAGAACATCGAGTCCCTCGTGCATCTGCTCGTCAGTCGCCACCAGCGGAACCAGCAAACGAATTACGTTGCCATAGGTGCCGGATGTCACAAGCAGCAGCCCATGCTGCAGCGCATAGCGCGTCACTTCTTTCGTCAGCTCCGTTGCGGGCGTCTTCTCTTTTCGGTCGAGCACCAGTTCGATCGCCTGCATTCCGCCCAGTCCACGAATATCTCCGATACACTCAAACCGATCTTGCCAGGCACGGGCGCGCTGCGCAAAGATCTTGCCGATCTCCTGCGAGCGCGAGCAAAGATATCCATCTTCAAAGAGCCGTAGCGTTGCCAGTGCGGCTGCACACGAGACGGGGTTGCCGCCGAAGGTTCCGCCCAGCGCGCCTGGGCCTGGTTGATCCATGATCTCCGCGCGGCCGGTGACGGCAGCCAGCGGCATGCCTCCAGCAATACTCTTGGCTGAGAGCAAAATGTCCGGGACCAGGCCGAAATGCTCGCAGGCAAAAACGCGCCCCGTGCGGCCGTAGCCGGTCTGGACCTCGTCGGCGATCAGAACGATGCCGTATTGATCGCACAACGCGCGCAGACCGCTCACGAACTCGGCCGGCGGCACGATGAAGCCGCCCTCGCCCTGAATCGGCTCAAAAAGAATCGCCGCGACCTGATTGGCGGGGATGCGATGGCGAAAGGTCTCCTCGATCGCTTGCAAGCTCTCTGCCGCCGCATTTTTGCTGCGGTATGGATTGGCGAATTGAACCCGATAAACGTCCTGAGAGAAAGGTCCGAAGCCATACTTGTACGGCCTCTCTTTTGCCGTGACCGACATGGCCATGTAAGTCCGCCCGTGATACGCATCGTCGAAGCAGAGAATCGCTGGGCGGCCGGTGAAGGAACGCGCGATCTTGATTCCGTTTTCGACCGCCTCCGCGCCGGAGTTCACAAAAAAGGTGCGCTTCTCCCCATCGCCCGGAGCGAGCGAGTTGATACGCTCAGCCAATGCCACATAGCTTTCGTAGGGCGCAACCATAAAGCACGTATGCAGAAAAGCCTCGGCCTGCTTTTGAATCGCCTTGACCACCGCGGGCTGCGCGTGACCGGCATTGATGCATCCGATGCCGCCATAGAAATCGAGATAGACGTTTCCGTCCACATCGGTAATGGTCGCGTCTGAAGCACTCTTCACAAAGACAGGCGTGATCTGAGGCACCCCGCGCGGAACTGCCCTCTGCCTGCGCGCCGCCCATGCAATGGATTTCGGTCCTGGAACATCGGTCAAAAGCGAAATGGATTTCATGATCCCCCTTTGCTACTTCCGATTGCCGCGATGCTGACTGGGTAATGCCGGCCTTGCATCTCCGATGAAGCTAATCGTGTGGAGAGAGATTGGTCCCGATTGTCTCTTCTCGACCATTTCGCTTCTTACTCTGCTAACGATTTACTTTCTCGATTGACGAAAGTGTACCACACAACTTGCGATAAAACGGAAGATTTAATCACCTCTCCATTTCCTGAAGATCACCAAATGGTTGCAGTCTGCGCCTTGTGACGCGCCCTGGCGTAGCAGAGTATTGCCGCGCCGAGAACGGTCCCGATTGCGAACACAAGCTTGAGCTCATAGGTCCAGACATGTCCGGTCGCCTCGGCTGGGACAAAAGCCAGGCATATCCCCAATATGCTTGAGAGGAGTCCGGCGAGGCCATTGACGGCAACGTACATGCGACCTCCCTCTTTTTTGTGCCGGGCTCGGGCCTGTTTGATCAGCGCGGCAAACATGTAGACATTCGGAATCAACTGAAGCACGACAGAGATGCTGATCAGCGTCAGGTAGGCCTCGCTCACTGACGCGCCGAGATAGCTCATCAGAATCAGGAGCGCCGAAAGAACGGCAAAGACTGTCAGTGCGATATACGGCGTGTGATAACGCTGATGAACGCGGCCGAGAACTGGAGGAAGGTAGTGATCGATGCCCGCGACAAACGGCAGACGCGCAGTCCCGCCAAACCACGCCGAGGCCGTGCCGAGAATGGCGACAGCCTCGAAGAGCGCTACGGGAGCGACCACCATCCGCAGATCCACACGTTGCGCCATCGAATCGATCGTCTGCAACACTCCGGACAAGACGCCAATCTGATCGTGCGGCATGGCCACCAGCATGGAAAAAGTCACGCCGACGTATGCGGCTCCCGAGATCACGCCGCCCCAGAAGATCGCTCCTGGCAAAACCTTGCGCGGCTCGCGAATCTCGTCGCCCATAATCGATGCAAGATCGAGTCCTTGAAGACTGTAGCAAATCGTTCCAAAGACAGCGAAGATCCGCCAATCAGCGATCCGCGGACGAAGGTCGCGCACTGCAAAGGCGCTTCCGTTGCGGTGCAAGATGAGGGCTGCAAGGCCGCAGATCATCACCGCTCCGACCAGCGTGCCGACGCCTCCGAGATTCGTGATCCATTTCCCGGCCGATTCTCCGCGAACATTGAGGTACAGTAGAAACGCAAGCAACGCAATCGCCGCACCACCCGTGAACCGTTCATTGTCCGCAAGCGCCTGGATTGAGGGTCCGAACATATACACGCCAACGCCGATGCAGGAGAGCAAGACGGTCGGAAGGTACACGACATTTGCCAGCCAGTAGCACCATGCAGCAAGGAACCCATGCATGTCTCCAAAGCTGTTCTTCGTCCAGAGATAAACTCCACCCTCTCCCGGCCACACTGCCGAGAGCTCCGTAACGGCGACTCCCTGGGGCCAAAAGTACGATCCGAGCGCAATGACCCAGAGCCAAAGCGTCATCGGACCTGCCACGGCGATAGCCGGCACGATGTTGAGATTGGCGACTGCGGCAACGAAGAGAAGAATCAGATCGCGGCGGCCGAGCACCTTGTCAAGATGCGGTTCAACCGGCGCGGCTGCTTGTTGCACTGCAGGCGCAGCTTGAGGTGCAGTTTGCAGACTCTCTCCCCTATTGTGTGGTTTGTGCGATAACTCAGGCTCTCTTATCTCTCATGATGATGAAATAAGGAAATCGCGAATCGATGTAAATATATGTACTGGAACTGCGGCTAAGTCTGTGCCATCCAGGCACTAGAATGCACGCACCAGCGCTCCAGAAAGAAGGCGGGAGTGCGCGACAGATAAGGACCTTCGCGAGCATGACCGCTGAGACGCTGCGATCGAACAACTGCCCGGTCAGTGCTCAATTAAACTTGCGATAAAACATGAGCTTTGCACTATCATGATGAAGGCGGCGGTTTGTTTTGTCAAGAGGAATGGCGCCAAGGGCGTCTGGATTCGCGACGTGCGCAAATTCCCTCTTATGAGATCGACCTCGGGCGGGATGGTGAGTTCAGAAAATGCTTCTCTTCCTATGCCTGGCATCCCGAACCCTGCCTGAAATGTGTTTGATACGAGTGTCTTGGCTTTTTTTGTGCGAGTTCCAGTGGGATACCGGGAACCTGCTATCCTAGCTGTTTGAGTGGGAAGCGATGAAGCGATTGCCTAACAACCGCAAGCTATTAATGACGAAGTCGGATGGTTCAAAACTTCCGCGGGGTCTGAAGCGAATTGACGCGACAGCACTGGGCTCCAAGCGTTTGCGCATTGGCGCTGTCGCAAATCAACTTGGGATTTCCGCGTCGATGATCCGGGCCTGGGAGCGCCTTGGCCTGCGAAGAGAGGCAAACAGAGAGGGCGCTCACCGGCTCTACACGGAGAAGGATATTCAACTTCTCTGCCGCGCTGTGCATCTCAGGCAGGTTGGAGGACTGAATGCGCCGGCAATTATCGATCAACTGCAGCGCGAAGGCTTGCTTCCCGGTACAGGCGGGACTCGCACCGCGGCCAAGGCGCGAGCGACCGGAAACCACCTTCGCGCATTGCGCCTTGAACGCGGCCAATCGCTGGCTGAGGTGGCTGCGGCAGTCGATATCTCCACAGGATTTCTCAGCAACCTTGAACGTTCGCAGACCGGCGTCTCGCTGGGCATCATGCACCGCCTTGCGCAGCACTACGGAACGACGCTCAACGATTTCTTCTATCAAGCGGATTCTCCGGGGCCGTTGGTTCGCAAAGGGCATGGCAGACAGCTTGCGGGCGGCGATGGAGTTCAGATGGAGATTCTCGCCTGGGGAAGGATCGCGATGGAGCCGCATATCTTTCATGTCGCGCCCGGCAAAGGCAGCACCGACTTTTACACGCACCACGGCGAGGAGTTTCTTTACGTTGTGAAAGGATCGCTGAGCATCACTCTCGGAGAAGAGGAGTTTCGGCTTAGGCCGGGCGACAGCTTTTACTTCCAAAGCACCGTCAGGCATCGCTGGCTCAATGAAGGAAAGACTGAGGCGATCATTCTATGGATCAATAGTCCATCCGCTTCGTAAAGCCGCCGGTCTCGAATCTTCGGCTTCAGTCCTTCGCCAGCCTACTGTTATTGACCTTTGGAACGGTATGTCAATGAGAATCGTCGACGATCTGGATGCAATGACCTTGAGCACGACGCTCGTTGCTGTATTGCTTTGCGCACTGATCGCGATCATGGAAATTCGCGATTGGAAGAAACCTAGCTTAGCGAAAGGCGGATTTTGGATCGTACTTTTGCTGGCCGGCACTCTCTGGTGCGGGATACTGGGCTTCAGCACACTTGATGACGCCTCCGATGCAAAGCACTCTTCTGTTACAGGCAAGCTGCAGGTTATCGGCTTTGCATACGCCGGACGAGGCTCGCATGTTGCCCGGTACCTGGCGTGTGTCGAGGGTTGCACTTCAACCAGTGTCCCGCTGATCATGGAGCCGGTAGCTCAATCAATCGTCAGAGAACATGGGAGTTCGCCCACATTGAAGGTGGGTTATCTGATTGAAACTGGAAAGATTCGAGCGGACGCAAACGGATTCAAGGTGGTCGATATCTCAGATCCGTCCACAGGCGCATCCCTCTATCATCTCGACACGAGTCATCATGCCCTGCGCGCCGGGATTCTTTTTGCCGATGCGGCGCTGTTCTTGCTGGTAGGCTTGCTCGGATTACATTCAGTCAACCAGAGCCGGTCTTCCTATTGATCACCGGGACCGTAGAAACAACTGCGATCGGGCCTGTTCCAAAGTCAGGCGTGCGCTTCGAACTTGACCAGGACCTGCAATAGTCAATCCAACCTCTTCGGTCTCCAGTTCTCCGACGAATCCTTACATCCGGGCTTGTATAAATGGGCCAAACGAGTGAAAAACACCTTGACCGCAACTTTTGATGGAACACGCTATTCGGCAAGCGCAATTGATGTCAAATAGTATCCTAGAGTTAGCGCCATACGTGCCGGACAGTCCGGGGCCTGACGGGCAATCTCAGATTTAGGGGCGAAGCCCCACTGCGGAACTTCATAACACGTCATTCCACTGCGGCGAGGCCGCGAAGGCGGAATGGATCAATCCTACGTGTGAGTAAGTTTGTGGAAAGTTTCCCCACATGCGCGGTTCTGCCGGGTCATAGTCTTCCGAAAGAAGGCCCAGCGGCGACAGCGCTCCACGAATCTGATCGAACATTGCTGTGGCCTCGGCGCGACGTCCCGAAGCAGCGAGGGCCTCAATCAACCAAAAGGCACAGATGACAAAAGCCACTGAGGGTTTGCCGAATCCGTCGTCGAGGCTATAGCGCTGCAACCAGCCTCCCATGGACAGGTCTTTATGAATAGCATCGATTGTTTGGCTTAACTTCGGATCGTCAGCAGGAAGGAAACGAAGGCGGACCATTTGGAGAAGCGATGCATCCAGATCGTCTCCGCCGTAGTGGCCCACAAAGCTTCTCCTGCTTTGACTCCAGGACTTGGCAATAATTTCGGCGCGAATCTTGTCGGCCGCGGAACGAAACTCCGCCGCCTGTGCCGGTTTGTGGCGATCTGAGATCAGCGCCATGCGGTCGGCGGCCGCCCAGCACATGAGACTTGAGAATGTTTGCGGCTTCGATTCTGTTCGATATTCCCAGATCCCCGCATCCGGAACACCGGTCAGGGAGATCGCCTTTCGCGCGAGACCCTCAATCAATTGCAGCGCCGCCGGCGAACGCTCCGCGCTCAGGCGCTCGTCAAGAAAGATCGGAGTCAGCGCAAGAACCATCTCCCCGTAGATGTCGTTCTGAGAGTGCAAAGCCGCTCCATTTCCGATGCGTACAGGCTGTTCGCCGTTATAGCCGGGCCAATTATCGAGAATCGACTCTTCGAGGTTCTGCGATCCGTCCACTCGGTAGAGCGGCGCCAGATTGAGCCCTGGCGCCCCGCCGGCCACGTTCAACAGGTACTGGACGAATTGCTCGCGTTCTTCGGTTTGCCCGAGCGACCCGAATGCATTCAGCACGTAGTAAGAGTCGCGCAACCAGCAATAGCGATAGTCCCAGGTGCGCCCGCTTCCCGGTGACTCTGGAATCGATGTGGTCATCGCCGCGATGATCGCACCTGTGTCTTCAAAGCAATGCAGTTTCAGCGCCAGCGCAGACCGGATTACCTCCTTCTGAAACAGTGGTGGGATGTCGCACTGCTTTACCCATCGCTGCCAGTAGCGTGAGGTCTCGTTCAAGAATCGCTCACACAAGGGCGCGAGAGGCTCCTCGATCGGGGCGCCCCATGTCAGGACCAGGTGCTGGCGGCCGGTAAGTGTAAATGGCTGGCCGCCCAGGTAGGAAAGGGGTATATCGGTCGTGAGCCGTAACTGGCTCGTGAATCCTTCAAATCGGACGTGATGGGAGCCTTGCACGCGAGAGGGTAACTTCTTGGACCACCCTAGTCTTGGCTCGCAAACTACGGCTATGCGCGGGGCTCCTTCGATCGGTTCGACGATTCGGAACAACTGAGTCGGACGAAACGCCCGGTCGAAGTGCATGAATCGAGGTACGAAGTCGATCACACGGAAGGACCCTGTCGAGGTTCGAAATGTGGTTTCAAGAATGTTCGTGTTGGGAATGTAACGCTGGGCGCCGATTTCTCCGTCTGCTGGGCCAACGCGGAAATGCCCGCCCTCTTTGCTGTCCAGGAGGGTCGAACACACCGGTTCTGAATCGAAGCGGGGAAGACAGCACCAGACAATCTCCCCGCTGTTGTGCACAAGCGCTGAGAACTGGCAATTCCCAATCAGGCCCAGATCTTCAAGTCGCATTTTGACCACCCTGACGCGAGCGTGTGATGTTTCAATGTGAGTATGACACGTATGGCGCGATTCATCCTCGCCCTGATCGTGGGCCTGGCTCTATTAACGTGGGCAGTATCGGGCGTGGTTCAAGCGACGGTTCGCGAGTGGTTTGACCGCGACCTCAGATTGCGCGCCCAGGTTGTGCTCACCGGTGCCAGACAGCCGCTGGCGGATTCCTGGGACGACCCCGCAGATCTTAAGAAGCAGTTGGCAGTCCTCGCACGGGATGAACGCGTGATGGGTGCCGCTGCCTGCGGCGCCGACCTGAGTACGCGATCGAGTACGCCGGGATTCCCGGAGGATTTCAGTTGTTATGCCGTCGGGTCCCGGGTCCGCGCTGCCGATTCGATAGCAGGCAAGAGCACCCAGAACTTCCACGAATGGAATACCATCGCGACACTGCCTACTGGCGGCGTTCTTGTGAGTGCGATGCCCATCTCGTCCCAGGGACAGGATCTGGGGTTCGCGATTCTGGTGAACGACTTGAGTTATATCGAGCGCCGTGAGAGAGCGGCGCAGACTTTCCTGATCGTAGTCTTTGGCCTTCTCGCTGTTACGGCCTTTGGCATACCCCTGATCGTGGCAAGATGGGCGCGTTCCGACTGGAGCCTGGAAGTGCGTACGCTCCTGCGGGGAGGCGGCAAGCAGAGCCGCGAGTTTCAGCCGATTCTTAGAGATATGCGCGAGTTGGTTGGGCGCATGGCAAATGAGCGAGAAGACGCGCCTGGACTGTGGACAGCCGAGCGCCTGAAACAGACTCTGAACCGGCATTTGCATGGAGAGAAGATCGTCATCCTGGCAAACCGGGAGCCATACGTCCATCGGCACACCGCCGATGGCGGAATCGAAGTTCAACATCCGGCCAGTGGCCTGGTTACCGCGCTCGAACCCATCATGCGAGCCTGTTCCGGCGTATGGGTCGCACACGGAAGCGGCGACGCCGACCGCGAAACTGTTGATGGCAACGATCATGTTCGCGTGCCCCCCGACGAAGAGTCGTATCACATCCGTCGTGTCTGGCTCTCGGAGGAAGAGCAACAGGGCTACTACTACGGTTTTTCAAACGAAGGCCTGTGGCCGCTCTGCCACATCGCCCACGCTCGGCCCTTATTTCGCGCCGAAGACTGGAAGCAGTACAAGGCCGTCAACCAGAAATTCGCCGACGCAGTATGCAGCGAAGTGGATTCGAAAGATCCGATCATCCTGGTGCAGGATTATCACTTCGCTTTGGCTCCCGCGATGATACGCAAACGCTTGCCCGCTGCAACTGTCATTATGTTCTGGCACATTCCTTGGCCGAATGCCGAGCGAATGGGCATCTGTCCCTGGCGCAATGAGCTGCTTGAGGGCTTACTGGGAAGCAGTATTCTCGGCTTCCACACGCAACTGCATTGCAACAATTTTCTGGATTCCGTGGACCGGTATCTGGAAACGCGCCGAGACCAGGAGCAAAACGCCGTCATGATGCAGGGCCACCGGACTTTGGTCCGTCCGTATCCGATCGCACTTGAATGGCCGGTCCACTGGGTGACGTCGGCGCCCAGCATCGAGGAGTGCCGCGCTCGAGTGTGGCAAGATCTTGGATTGAAGCCGAACGCTCTGTTGGGAATCGGCGTGGACCGCCTGGATTATACAAAGGGCGTTGAGGAGCGCCTGGAGGCAGTGGAACTGCTGCTGGAGCGGCATCCGGAGTTTCGCGGCCGCTTCAGCTTCGCCCAACTGGCCGCTCCCAGCCGGACCAAGATCGCGCGGTACAAGGAACTCAACGAAACGGTGGAGCGCCTGACCGAGCGCATCAATCTGCGCTTCGGAACGAAAGACTACCGGCCCATCATTTTGCTCCGCTCTCATCACGAACCTCCGGAGGTTTTCCGTTACTATCGAGCCGCGGATCTTTGCTATGTGAGCAGCCTGCACGACGGCATGAATCTGGTGGCTAAAGAGTTCGTGGCCTCGCGTACCGACTTGAAAGGCGTACTGGTGCTCAGCGAATTCACCGGGGCCGCGCGGGAATTGACAGAATCTCTCATTGTGAATCCATACGACCTTGAGGGAAGTTGCGCTGCATTGGCCGCCGCGCTCACGATGCCTGAGGACGAGCAACGAGATCGTATGAGGTCGATGCGCTCTCTCATGGTCCAATTCAACGTCTATCGATGGGCCGGAAAGATGCTGATGGATGCCGCGCGCTTGCGCAATCAGGACCGAGTGGCTGAGCGCCTGGCCGAGCGCGGCAGCGAGGCTTCCGCGGTCTTACGATGAAGTATCTTCTTGCGAAAACCTGTCTTCCGATTGCAACCGGGCTGGCCAGAGAGCGGACGCTCTGCGCGTTCGATTTCGATGGAACGCTGTCGCCTATCGTCGACCATCCTCGCCTGGCGATCATGCGCGCCCGCACTGAGAACCTGCTTCGCCGCCTGGCTGTTTTGTACCCATGCATCATCGTCTCCGGGCGTGCCCGGTCGGACGTTCTGGAAAAGCTGAGTGGCATCAATGTTGCCCAGGTGATCGGCAACCATGGCGCGGAAACCGAAGGAGCTATCGAGTCGAGCCAGCAGATTGAACAATGGAGGGCCGCTCTCGAGCTCGAGCTTGAGCCAGTTTCCGGGGTGTGGGTTGAAGACAAGGGTATGTCGTTGGCGGTTCACTATCGTCAATCCATCGAAAAGAGGGATGCACGCCGGCGAATCCTCGCAGCCGCCCGGAAGCTGAATGTTGCGCATGTCTTCGGAGGCAAGCAGGTGGTGAACCTGGTAGTGACCGGGGCTCCCAATAAAGGGGATGCCCTGGCTGCCGAACGGGATCGCCTGGGATGCAACTGGGTCTTGTATGTGGGAGACGACGCGAACGATGAGGACGCCTTCGGCATGAGCGGCAACCTTGTCTCAGTGCGCATCGGCCAGAAGCTGCGGTCCCGCGCGCGCTACTATCTTCGCGCCCAGACGGAAATCGACGAGCTTCTCGAATTGCTGATCCGGCTGCGGGAGCGCTCCGTTCTTGCATAAAGTCTCTAGCACTTGAGGCGTGAGCACCGATCAGCGCGTCATGCTCAACGGCTTCTACTCGGCAGAGGACTACCCGGTTCATCTTCGCCGTATTCGATTTCACGACCCCGAGACAGGGAAGACGCTGGTGTTTCTAACCAACAACACCGCCTTGCCTGCCCTGGTCGGCACCGCCTTGTATCCGGTTCTTGTTCATCGGCCCGCAGATTCGATCCACGCTTCCTCCCCACAATCGGTCACCCTCATGCAGTTGCGCTTCACTTCACTCACTGTGACCAGCTTATGACGGGACTTGCACCCGTAAGAATGCGCCATGCTGGGCGCACAACGACTGCGGGATGGGCCGTTGGCCCATCCCGCATTGATGCATGGCCGCCGCAGAGCCTACGCGTAGATGCCGCGCTGCCGGATCGTAAAAGCCACCCGGTCGATGGCCAGCATGTAGGCTGCGATGCGGTTGTTGACGTTGTGCGCCTCGGCATAGCGAATCACATCTTCGAAGCTGTCGCGCAAGATCGTCTCCATCTGTTCGTTGACCACGGCCTCTTTCCAGAAGTAGCCCTGGCGATCCTGCACCCACTCAAAATAACTGGCCGTGACTCCGCCCGCATTGGCGAGAATGTCGGGCACGACGAAGATGCGCTTCTCGGCCAGTATGTCGTCGGCCACGGCTGTCGTGGGACCGTTTGCGCCTTCAACCACAATGCGCGCCTTGATCTTGTCGGCGTTCCGGCTGGTGATCACATTTTCGGTGGCCGCAGGAATCAGCACATCGCACTCTGCGACCAGCAGCTCCTCGCTGGGCATCGCCTCGGCGTTGCGGAAACCAAGAATCGTGTTGTTGCGCCGCTTGTAGTCGAGCAATTGGTGAATGTCGATGCCATTGGAGTTCCATAGCCCGCCGTCGAACTCGGCCACTCCGACAATCTTGTAGCCGCTCTCCATCATCAGCCGCGCAGCATTCGAACCCACATTGCCGAAGCCCTGGATGACCACCCGGCAGCCCTCGACCGGCATTTTCAGATAGCGCAGGCTCTCGTCGCAGACCAACCGCACGCCGCGCCCGGTAGCCTCAAGCCGGCCGCGCGAGCCGCCCACGGTCACCGGCTTGCCTGTGACCACGCTGGTCACCGTGTGCCCCATGTGCATCGAATAGGTGTCCATGATCCAGGCCATGGTCTGCTCGTTGGTGTTCATGTCCGGCGCCAAAACGTCCTTCTCCGGCCCTATGAAGTCGATAATCTCAGAGGTGTAGCGGCGAGTCATCCGCTCCAGTTCGCCCTGGCTCATCTTCTTGGGGTCGCAGATCACTCCGCCTTTGGCGCCGCCAAAGGGGATGTTGACCACCGCGCACTTCCAGGTCATCCAACTGGCCAGCGCGCGCACCTCGTCCAGGGTCACATCCGGCGAGTAGCGGACGCCGCCCTTGCCGGGACCGCGGGCGATCGAGTGCTGCACGCGGAAGCCGGTGAAGATCTCGAAGCGGCCGTCGTCCATGGCCACGGGAAAGTGCACGATGATCTCGCGGGCCGGCGTGCGCAGCATCTTCCACAGGTTCTCTTCCAGGTTCAGCTTGCGCGCCGCAAAATCAAATCGAGCTTCCTGGGCCTCCCAGGGATTGATTTCCTGCTCAAGGGATATCGATTCCATTCATCTCTCCAATTCCGGGGGCCGGCCGCTTCAGCGATCGATACAGGGTGCACCCACCTCCACATAATAGACGAGACTGGCCTTTTCGGCAGGGTGCAGTGTGGCGGGCGGTCCACAGCTCAATCTACGATCAGGATTGCGTGCCCCAGAGCCTGCCCTGAGCTTCTCGAAGGGTCTCGATTTTGAACCCTGTCCGGTCGAGGATCGCGGTCTCCTATGTCTGAGAATCCAGACAAGGGGGCGTCCATCTGTATTGGTCGGATGTGGGCCTTTCGCCAAATGTGCTTTCCATCGCCATTATCTAACCCTCATCCCTGCTCTCTGCTCTAAACTCAACTTGGAAGCTCATCTCCTTTCCCGAGGTCAATTACCCTTGAGAACTCCGCGTCTGTCTCTCTTCGCCGTTTGCGCGCTCCTGCTGGTCGTCTTTTCCCCCTCTATGCGCCCTCAGGTTGCCCCGGTCTCTGCCGAAGCGAACCGCAAGGCCCTCAACGCGCTCTTCGAGGACTACTGGCAGGACAAACTCAAGCACGATCCCGAGTTTGCCTCCACGCTAGGCGACAAGCGCTACAACGACCAGATCGACGACTACTCGGTAAAGGCCTACAACGACGGGCTGGCCCGCGAAGAGAACTTTCTCATGCAACTGGCGGCCATCGATCCGGCAGGGCTCACCGGCGAAGAGAGGACCAGCCGCGACCTGCTCCTGCGCAAATTCGCCGAGGACCTGGAGGCCGCCCGGTTCAAAGAGTGGGAGATGCCTCTCAATCAGATGGACGGCATCCACACGACCTACCCGCGGCTGGTCGCCGAACTGAGCTTCACCAGCATCAAGGACTACGACGACTGGATCGCCCGCCTGCACGCCATCCCCGCGGCCTTCGACCAGGTCACCACCAACATGTCCATCGGCATGGAAGACCATCGCGTGCCGCCGAAGATCCTGCTGGCCAAGGCGCTGGATCAGGTGAAGCAGCTCGCCAACCAGAAGCCCGAAGACTCACCGCTGGCCCTGCCGCTGAAGAGCTTTCCTGCTTCGATTAAGCCCGCCGAGCAGGAGCGAATCAAGGCCGAGATGTTGGCCGCAATTCAAAAAGAGGTGCTGCCCGCCTATCTGCGCCTTGCTCGCTTCCTTGAGGTCAGCTACATTCCCGCCGGCCGCGATGAGCCGGGCCTCTCGGCCCTCCCCGATGGTGCGAAGTACTACCAGTTCCATATTCGGCGCACCACCACAACCGATCTCACCGCCGACCAGATTCACCAGATCGGTATTGACGAAGTGAAGCGCGACGAGACCGAGATGTTGGCGATCGCGCAGAAGCTCGGCTTTGCGGACCTGAAGAGCTTCCGCGCCAGCCTCAAAAGCAATCCCAAGCTGCATCCTGCTTCGCGCGAAGAGCTGCTGGCGGCCTATCGAGGCTATCTGACGCCGATGCAGGCCAAGCTACCGCAGCTCTTCGGCCGGCTGCCCAAAGCGCCCTTCGAGGTGGTTTCCGTTCCCGATTACCTCGAGAAGACCTCCGCCCCGGCCTACTACGAACCCGGTGCGCCCGACGGCAGCCGTCCGGGCCGTCTCTTTGTCGACACTTATCACGCCACCGATCGCAATTTGTACGGCACCGAGGCGATCGCCTACCACGAGGGCCTTCCCGGTCATCACTTGCAAATCTCCATCGCCCAGGAGCAGGAGGGCGTGCCCACCTTCCGCAAGCACGAGTTCTACATGGCCTACGCCGAGGGTTGGGGCCTCTATTCCGAGCGTCTTGGCAAAGATGTAGGCTTCTACCAGGACCCCTACTCCGACTACGGCCGCCTTGAAGCCGACATCTGGCGCGCCATCCGCCTGGTCGTGGATACCGGTGTCCACAGCCGGCACTGGACTCGCCAGCAAATGGTCGATTACATCCACGACCACTCGAACATCGACGAGACCAGCATCCAGGCCGAGGTGGACCGCTACATCGCATGGCCCAGCCAGGCACTGTCGTACAAGATCGGCCAGTTAAAGATCCTCGAGTTGCGAGACCGCGCAAAGAAGGCTCTGGGCGATCAGTTCGACCTGCGCGCCTTTCATGACCAGGTGATCGACTCCGGCGCGTTGCCGCTCGATGTCCTGAGCGACCGCATCGATGCATGGATCGCCAGCCAGAAGCCCGCGAAATGAACGTGACATGACATGACCGGCAGCTTGCAAGGCAATCGCATGAAGCTCGTGAATCGCAAGGAGTAACTGCTTTGAAAGGGCGCGGCTTTAGCCGTGCCGATTTCGAGGCTCGAAATGTGCGGGCTTTAGCCGCCGAGGGGTGCTTTTGGGGACAACTTGGCACCTTCCCTCTGGGGCTAAAGCCCGAGATTCTTCTGAAGCATTTGCGGCACGACTAAAGTCGTGCCCTTTCAAAGCTCATTTTCCTTTGTTCAGAGTCTTGGTGCAATTTCCCCGCGTCAGACTGCCTCCCTACAGCGCAGGATCGTTAAGAAAATCTCTGTGCTCTTCCCAATCGGAATCCAACGCTCGGCCCGAGGGCGCGGAATCTTCCGCGCCCTCGTTTTCATGGGTTTCTCCAATGTGATAGCCTGAATCTTCCGCTTTCAGCCGCGCACCCGCTCGATAAACCGCGAATGCGGGCTATTGCGTCCAAATAGGAGAGAAAACTCATGAAGCGCCTTCTCGCATCCGTCAGCGTCTTTGCATTTTCCTGCTGCCTGCACGCTCAGGCAGTCGATACAACCGTTTGCGCGATCCTTAAGGATCCGATCTCCTTCAATGGCAAGATCGTCAAGATCAAAGGTACGGTCGAGGCGGGCTTTGACCAGTTCGTGGTGAAGGGCGCCGATTGCGGCCAGAAGGTGAACGACATCTGGCTGGCGTATCCGGAGGGAACCAAGGCAAAGTCGGGCGCCGCGCTGGTGCTCGAGTTGCAGCCGGCGAAGAACTTTGCCGGGACTGTGGGGGCGGCCGAACAGCGTGCGGCCGTGACGCTCGACAAGAGCAAGGACTTCAAGCAGTTCGATTCCGCGCTCTCCACCCCCTCAAAAGGAGAGGGATTGTGCATCGGCTGCGGGAAATACACGGTGACGGCGACGCTGGTGGGCCGGTTGGATGGCGTGAAGGCCGGCATTGTGCGCGACAAGACGGGCAAGATCGTGGCCATCGGCGGCTTTGGCAATCTGAACACCTACACCGCGCGGCTGGTGCTGCAATCCGTTTCAGAGGTCTCAACGAATGAGATCGATTACTCGAAGAGCGCCGCGGCAACCAAGGGAGAGGTCTTGCCGGACAACTTCAACACCGACCCACTGGCAGAAGGGCATAGGGTGGCCAAGAGCTTTGGCGCCGGCAACGCGCTGGGTGATCGCGTAGAGCGTGCCGTCGCAGCCTTTGGCAAACAGGGCGATCACAACGGCGTAATGCTCAGCTTTGGCACCGGAAACCAGGCCATTGCAAAGGACGAGGGGAAGAGCGACTCCGATTCCCCGGATGGCATTCTCTACAACTGCAAGATGAATACGGACCGCCTCAAGGGCAACGCTCTGGCGGTCGCGATCGCCTACGCGGGAACGGCGATCGCCGATCTGCGCGATCCGGCCAAGGCGGCCAGCTACGCTGGAAGCTACGATTTTGAATACTATGCCTACCAGGCGGCGGCTCTGGGAGCGATCGGCAATCGCCTGAAGACGCTGACGCTGCCCGGCGGATACCTCATTTGGAACAAAGGATGGGCACCGGCGGAAATGGAGAGTTCCCTGGACACTGGGATTACAACCTTTCTCGGCGGCGAGGAGTTGCTGAAGCGGTAATTAGCAAACAGACTGAAATCGCCGTCCGGTGCGCGAACAAGCCGTGGCGTAGGTGTGGCAGATGCGCGTATCCTTTAGAGTTGCAGCCCGACTCCTATCCGAGATAAGGAAATAAGATGGCGGATACAGCCGTTGAACTTACCCAGGAAACACGCGCGCAGTTGCCCAACGTCCGAGTAGCCGTACTCGGCGCAGGCAAGATGGGCGGCATCCTCTTGCAGGCCTTTCTGAAGCAGAACCTGTTGGCTCCCGATCAGATTCACGCCACTGTGGGCCACGCCGAGCGTGCGCTGGCCCTGAGCACGCAGTGGGGCGTGGATGTGACCACTAACAACCTGGAGGCGGTGCGCCAGTCCGATCTAATACTGCTCGGCGTCAAGCCCTTTCAAGTGCCGGAGCTGATCGCCGAGATTCGTCCGGCGCTGACCAAGGACAAGACGCTGATCTCCTTTGCGGCCTCGGTCAAGACGCGCGCAATCGAAGAGGCTGCCGGGCTTGAGATCGCCGTGATTCGCGCCATGCCTAACACGCCGTCGGCGCTGGGAGCTGGCGCGGCCGCTCTCTGCCGCGGGCGCTTCGTCAAGCCGGAACAGATGGAGATGGCCCAGCGCATCTTCGAGACCGTCGGCCGCACCGTCACGGTGGACGAGAAGCACATGGACGCGGTGACCGGACTCTCGGCCTCCGGACCGGCTTACATCTACATCATCATTGAGGCCCTGGCCGAGGCGGGCGTCAAAGTCGGACTCTCCCGCGACATCGCCACGCAACTGGCTGCGCAAACCACTCTGGGCGCAGCGAAGATGGTGCTTGAAACCGGCTACCATCCGGCCATGCTCAAGGACGCCGTAACCACCCCCGCCGGCTGCACCATCGACGGCATTCTGGAACTTGAAGAGGGCGGCCTGCGCGTCACGCTCATCAAGGCCGTGATGCGCGCCACCCAACGGGCCAAGGAACTGGCTGCGGGATAAGATCGCTCCCTGATTTCTAGTCTCCCAGGTCCCAGAGTCGGGACCTGGGGCACCCGCTGAAAAGTTAGCTCAATCCATTGCCCATTCAACGCCCAACCTGGCTGCCCTCTTATCTGCCGGAACTCGACGGCCTGCGCGGCCTGGCGATTCTGGGAGTGGTGGTCTATCACTGCCAACCTCTGCTGAAAGGCAGCTGGCTCTATCCCGCCGCGCTGTGGGGATGGGTGGGAGTCGATCTCTTCTTCGTTCTCTCCGGCTTTCTGATAACCATGAATCTGTTGGCGGCGCGGGAGAAGCCCCGTTACTTCCACAACTTCCATGCGCGCAGGGCGCTGCGCATCTGGCCGGTGTATGTGCTGGTGCTGGTCGTCGTCTATCTGAATTCGGAGTGGTTCATCGGCCCAAAGCCGCTTGACGCGATCAAGTCCGCTCCGTGGCTGGCGTACATATTCTTCGTCCAGAATCTCTTTCATCTCCAGTTGCCACCGGCACTCGGACCGACCTGGGCACTGGCCGTGGAGGAGCAGTATTACTTCTTTTGGGCGCCTCTGGTGCGCTTTCTTCGCAAGCCATGGATGCTGGCGGCGGTCTTGTCCTGCGCCTTCTGCGGCTCGCCGCTGCTGCGCCACATGAATCCGCATTGTTTGTGGGGGCTTCCCACGCACACGCTGATTAAACTTGACGGAATCGCTCTGGGCAGCCTGATGGCGCTCGGGCTGTGCAGGATTCAATTGAGCCGCCGGATCTGGCTCTGGATCGGTCTGGGCGCGTTTGCGGCGGGCATCGCAGCGGCGGCCACGATCGCCGGAGGAACCGCGATGCTCGACTCGGCGCTGACCGTGGGATTCGGTGGCGCTATTCTCACAGCCGCTGCGTCGACCGGATCCCGAAATCCGCTGAACCTTGTGCTGAGCCGCGGACCGCTGGCCTTTTATGGCCGCATCAGCTATGGCCTATACATGATTCATATCATCGTCTTCATCTACTTCGGCTGGTTCGATCTGTACATGAGACCCTACGGCGCGGTCGGCAATCTGACCGTCGTGGCTTTTCGGCTTGCCGTTTCCACCGCGGCGGCCGCCGCCCTCTGGTATGGCTTCGAATCGCAAATCCTCAAGCTGAAACGCTATTTTTAACCGTCTCCCAGTGCTTCTCACTCATGGAAGACCTTTTTGCTTTTCCCATCATGTGAACCGGCGTCTCGCCGCGGTGTGACATTAATCACCCATTGCTGCAACCGGCGACTGCTAGGCTCTAAGCTATCAGCGGAACTTCTTTCCTGAGGTGGACTTGTGAGCGAAGCAACGAACAATGCCCCCCTAAGCCCGGAACAGTTGGCAACGATGAACGCCTATTGGCGCGCCGCCAACTACCTCTCCGTCGGCCAGATCTATCTGAAAGACAACCCGCTGCTGGAGCGCCCGCTCACGCTGGATGACGTGAAGCCACGCCTGCTGGGCCACTGGGGCACGACTCCTGGGCTCAACTTCCTCTACGTGCACTGGAATCGCCTGATCCGCGAGCGCGACCTCAACATGCTCTACATCATCGGCCCAGGCCACGGCGGACCCGGCCTCGTCGCCAATACCTATCTCGAAGGCTCGTACTCCGAAATCTATCCTCACATCGAGCAGAATAAGGACGGCATCAAGCGCCTGTTTCGCCAATTCAGCTGGCCCTATGGCATTCCCAGCCACGTTGCGCCTGAGACGCCGGGGTCGATCCACGAGGGCGGCGAGCTGGGCTACTCGCTGGTCCATGCGTATGGAGCGGCCTTCGACAATCCCGACTTGATCGTGGCCTGCGTGGTGGGCGATGGCGAGGCCGAGACTGGCCCACTGGCCACAAGCTGGCATGGCAATAAGTTTCTCAATCCAGCAACCGACGGCGCCGTGCTGCCTATTCTTCACCTGAACGGCTACAAGATCGCCAACCCGACCGTGCTGGCGCGCATCCCTCATGCCGAGCTTGAAGACCTGATGCGCGGCTACGGCTATGAGCCCTTCACCCTGGAGGGCGACGACCCGGAGACGATGCACCAGCAGGCTGCGGCGGTCTTCGATACCATGCTGGACCGCATTGCCGCAATCCAGAAGACAGCCCGCGAAGCCATGGCCAAAGGCGAAACCATCGAGCGCCCGGCGTATCCTATGCTCATCATGCGCACACCCAAGGGCTGGACCGGACCGAAGTTCGTCGACGGCAAGCCGGTCGAGGGCACCTGGCGCGCCCATCAGGTTCCCTTTAGCGAACTGCGCGAAAAGCCGGAGCACATGCGCCTGCTCGAAGACTGGATGCGCAGCTATAAGCCCGAAGAGCTCTTTGACGAAAAAGGCGCCTTCCGCGCCGAGTTTGCCGCGATTGCCCCCAAGGGCCGCCGCCGCATGGGCATGAACGCTCATGCCAACGGCGGCCTGCTGCTGCAGCCGCTGAAGATGCCCAACTTCCGCGATTTTGCGGTCAAGATCGAAGGCCGCGGCCAGAAGGATGTCGAGTCGACGCGGATTCTGGGCCAACTGCTGCACGCCGTCATGGAGGCCAATAAGGCGCAAAAGAACTTCCGCGTCTTCGGCCCGGATGAAACGGCGTCGAACCGTCTTGGCGACGCAATCATCGGAACCGGCAAGGAGTGGATGGAGCAGACGCTGCCGGTGGATGAGAATCTCTCACAGACCGGCCGGGTGGTGGAAGTGCTCAGCGAACACATGTGCCAGGGCTGGCTTGAGGGTTATCTTCTTACCGGCCGCCACGGCTTCTTCAGTTGCTACGAGGCATTCATCCACATTATCGATTCGATGGTCAATCAGCACGCCAAGTGGCTCAAGGTGACGCGCCACATTCCCTGGCGCAAGCCGATCGCCTCGCTGAACTACTTGCTCTCTTCGCTGGTCTGGCGGCAGGATCACAACGGCTTCTCGCACCAGGACCCCGGCTTCATCGACCATCTCGTCAACAAAAAAGCCGAAGTGGTGCGCGTCTATCTCCCTCCCGATGCAAATACGCTGCTTTCCGTCAGCGACCACTGCCTGCGCAGCAAAAACTACATCAACCTCATCGTTGCCGGCAAGCAGCCCGCGCCGCAATGGCTCACCATCGACGAGGCTGTGGCTCACTGCACTACCGGGCTGGGCGTTTGGAAGTGGGCCTCGAACGACGAGGGCAATCCCGATGTGGTGATGGCCTGCTCGGGCGACGTGCCCACGCTGGAGGCGCTGGCCGCTGTCGTTCTGCTGCGCGGGCTTGCTCCCGATCTCAAGGTCAGAGTCGTCAACGTGGTGGATCTGATGGCGCTGCAACCGCCCTCAGAACATCCGCACGGCCTGCCCGATGAGGACTACGACCAGATCTTCCCGCCCAAGACGCCGACGGTATTCGCCTTCCACGGCTATCCGTGGCTGATTCACCGGCTCACCTACCGGCGGCACAACCACGACAACCTTCACGTGCGCGGCTACAAGGAAGAGGGCACAACGACGACGCCCTTCGACATGTGCGTGCTCAATAACATCGACCGCTTCCAGCTTGCGCTGGATGCTATCAAGCGCGTGCCGCGCCTGGCCGCGCAGGCCGACGCGGCTGAACAGTGGTACTCCGAAGCGATTCAGCGGCACAAGCTCTATGTGGCCGAAAACGGCGACGATTTGCCGGAGATCCGCAACTGGCGCTGGCCGAACGACTAACGAACTGGGTATCCCAGGTCTGGATTCTCAGACCTGGGAATCTTTTCCAAATCAATGTTGGATCAACTTTGTAAGTGACAGGAAACTGATCATGAAATTGAGATTGTTTGTGTTTTTGCTTTGTCTCTGCTTTGCCTCAACAGCAATCGCCAAGGAGACCGAGTTACCCGATTCCTGCGGTGATCCGAATACGAAATTCGATGTCACAACCCAGAATAGCGCGACCGCACTGCTTGCGCCTGATGCCGGCAAAGCCTTGATTGTATTTCTCGAACCGAATGAGGAGGCTTGCTTGGGATGCTACACACAAAGATTTGCCATGGACGGCCAATGGGTCGGCGCAACGAAGAAACACTCATACTTTACTTTGCAAGTGGAACCTGGCCAACATCGTTTCTGCTCTACAGGCGTAATGCGGAACACAATAGCGATTCGCTCATTTGAGGTAAAAGCCGGGGGAACCTACTTTCTCCAAGCGAGATGGATTCCTCATGGTAGTAGTGCCACATCCGCTTATGGTGGTCCCATGACCGAGGAAGAGCACAATTCCCAGGTTGTTCCCGGAGGAAAAAGTGCTCTTCTCTATGGTATGACTCTGCTGGATGAGGAGAAAGGCAGATACCTCATCAAAAGCTATGAGGTAGCGGAATTCAAAAAGAAGTAAATCATCCGTCGATTTTGAATTTTAAGTTGCAGGTGCCAGCGTATTCAAACCCTGTACGGTCCCAGGTCCGAAAATCCGGACCTGGGGCACCCGGCTAATTGGAATTGATTTTTGCGAACTCGGCTAACACGCGCTTAGCGCGGCAAACATCGCTAACACTGCTGACTAACTCAGCCCCAACCTCAAAGGATTTTACGAATGTCTTCTTTGCCCGTCCTGGTTTTGAATAGCGGTTCCTCTTCCATCAAGTTTTCCGTTTACGAGGCTGGCGACGGCCAGCGCGCCAAGCTCCACGAAGGCGCGGTTGACGGCATCGGCACCGATCTGGGTAAGTTCTGGATCAAAGATGCTGAGGGCAAGAAGCTGGTCGATCAGACTCCGGCCCTGCCCACGCGCGCGGTGGCCTTCAAGCTGGTCGCCGACGCGCTCCACTCCGGCGATTTTCCCGCGCCCGTGGCCATCGGCCATCGCATGGTCTGCGGCGGACCGACGGTTCAGGAAAACCAGCTCATCACTCCTGAATTGATTGATGAGATGGAGCGCTACACGGCCTTTGCGCCGCTGCACACTCCCATCGCCGTCTACATCATGCGCGAGTCGTTGCGCCTATTCCCCGGCGTGCCCAACTTCGTCTGTCTCGACTCCTACTTCCATCGCACCATGCCCGAGGTGGTCACCCACATGCCGATTCCCGAGGAGTATTCCGCGATGGGCGTTCGCCGCTATGGCGCGCATGGAATCTCGTATGAGTCGATCGTCTTCCAGTTGGAACCCACCGTGCCGAAAAAGCTGATCGTCGCCCATCTGGGCAACGGCGCATCCATCTCCGCCATCCGCGATGGAAAGTGCCTCGACACCTCGATGGGCCTCACGCCAACGGGCGGCATTATCAGCGGCACGCGCACGGGCGACATCGATCCCGGCGTGCTCTTGTTTGTTCTGCGCAAAATCGCCGAGACCACCAAGGACTCGACTGAAGCCGCCGACAAGTTAGAGGTCGTCGCCAGCAAAAAGGCGGGCCTGCTTGGAGTCAGCGATCTCTCCAACGACATGCGCGATCTGCGCGACGCCATCAAGGAAGGCAACGCCAAGGCGCGCCTGGCCGTGGACAAGTTCACCTGGACTATCGCCAAGTGGATCGGCAGCTTTGTGGCCGAGTTGAACGGGCTGGATATGCTGGTCTTTACCGGCGGCATCGGCGAAAACGACATCGCTGCGCGCGCCGAGATCTGCGCGGGGCTCAACGCTCTGGGCATTATTCTCGATCCGCAGCGCAACAACGTTCGTGGCGCAGCCGTCATCTCTTCCGAACACTCTCCAGTCACCGTGCGCGTGATTCCCCCGGCAGAGGACCTGATCATCGTCAACCATGTGGTGAGGCTGCTGGGGAAATAGCAGAAAAACCAACGGCCGGTAGCAGCAGGGGCATCCAGGTTTCAGGCGTCTGTTCTACACTGGGGGGTTCCATTCGGAGCCCTTCTTTATGTCTGCTACTTTCGTTCCCGTAACCACTCAGACCCTGCCCTCGCCTGCTCTGCGCCGCTTTGCCTGGGGCGTTTTGGCTTATTTTATCGCCGTCATCTTGTGGGGCACGCTGGTGCGCGCAACCGGCGCGGGGGCCGGCTGCGGCAACCATTGGCCACTCTGCAATGGCACCGTAATGCAGCACTCGGCCAGCGTAGATACGATGATCGAGTTCACGCATCGCGTCACCAGCGGCCTCTCGTTCTTTGCTGTCGTCGGCCTGCTGGCGTGGACCTTTGCCGGCACCGTTCGCGGTCATCTGGCGCGCGCGGCGGCTGTGGCTTCGGTTGTCTTCACGGTGATCGAGGCGATTCTTGGCGCGCTGCTGGTCAAACTGGGACTGACGGCGCAGAGCATGTCGCCGCTGCGGCCCGCTTATCTCGCGCTGCACCTCACCAACACGCTGCTGCTACTCGCCGCACTCACACTCACCGCGCATTTGCTCGGCCGCCGCAAGGCATTTCTGCGCGGCACTGTGCGCATCGTCGCCCCCATTGGCGCTGTTGCCAGCGTGTTGGTAGTGATGGTTGTAGGCGTCACCGGATCGCTGGCCGCGCTCGGCGATACGCTCTTTCCCGAGAGTTCGCTGGGCATGGCGCTGGCCCAGGATTTCTCACCCGCGAGCGGCTGGTTGGTGCGCTGGCGCTGGATGCATCCGACCGTCGCCTTCGTCGCCAGCATCTTCCTGATCTGGCTCCTGGTGCGCGCGGCCCAGCGCAGGACGCACTGGGACAATCGGGGCCTCTCCGCACTGGTGCTCCTGCTGTTGGCGGCGGTTTATGTAATGGGCTTGACGGACGTGATCCTGCTCGCTCCGCTCTGGGTGCAGGTGGCGCACCTGCTCGCCGCGGATACATTGTGGGCCGCGCTGGTTGTACTCACGGCAAGGTTGACGCTCGAGCCTCGCGAACCAGAATAACCATGGAGCAAGGGCCAAGTTCCGATTTGACGCAGACACCTGAATTGCGCTCTATAAGGGGCACGGAAACCTCAGTCGGTATTCAAACGCCAGCCGCGCACAAGTGCTCCTAACCCGACCCCGATCCAAATCAGATTCACGCTGACCGATGGCCACGCATGATGCCAGGCTGAGTTCGCAGCCAGTAAGAAACTCCCCGCCAGGTTCAGGGACTGGAAGAACGCGCCGCGGGCTGAAATCTTCCCAAACGAAACCATTCCATATGCGGAGATCAGCAGGAATCCGCCCATCCATCCGCCAACTTCCATCGCCAATGAGATCACGGCCAAAACCTTTCCAATTCGATAAAGCGCGCAAGTCGATAGGCCGGAGGGAGACTGTCTCAGCCCTGCCAAAGATCTGTGCTCAAATACTTCAAGCCAGAGTCGTTGAGCAGCACCACAATCGTCTTCCCTTTGAACTCCCCGGCAAGCATGCGCTTGGCGGCGGCGACATTCGCTCCGGAAGAGAATCCGGTGAAGAGTCCTTCGGTGCGAGCCAATTCACGTGTTGCCTCGGCCGCCTCCGGGCCGTTGATCTGGAGATACCCGTCGACGTGTTCCCTTCGAATGGAACGAAGTCCAGCTATAGCGTACCCGCCGCCCTGAATAGGGTGGTTGGGGTTGATGACTGGCTCTCCAGCGAGGACCGCCGCTCCCTCGGGCTCTATCACGAAACATCGAGTGGTGGGGTTCCGTTCCTTGAAGGCTGCTGCGCATCCCGCAAAACTTCCGCCTGTACCGGCGAAGTCGCAGAAACCGTCGATCGTGCATCCAGCCTGGGCTAGAATCTCCGGCCCTGTATGCAGGTAGTGCGCTCGGAAGTTACCTTCCAGTAGGAATTGATCGGCCCGGAACGCCCCCCGTTCTCGTACGATCTGCTGCACCGCCTCTTCCACCAACTCTAAATCCATCCCGGAGACTTCTCCCGGCTTCGAACCTGGCGTCTGGTCCACCAACACAACTTCGGCGCCAAGGGCTGCCATCATCCGGGCCCGCTCCACGGAGTTTCCTTTCGACATCACAGCGACGAACGGGTAACCCTTCACAGCACACACGATAGACAGCCCAGTTCCGGTGTTTCCGCTGGTGAGTTCCACTACGGTTTGTCCTGGCTTGAGCAGCCCTTGGTCTTCCGCCTCATCAACGATCTGGCGAGCGATGCGGTCCTTTTTCGACAAACCGGGATTCAGATATTCCAGCTTCGCAAGCAGCCTTCCCGACAGCCCCGCAAGAGCAACCAATCTCGATAGTTCAACGAGCGGCGTCTGACCGATCGCATCCAATGCAGAGAGATGAAGCTTGGAATGCCAGGCGAAGGCCATGGATGTCTCCTCGTGGGGTATGGGCTTCTCCGATTGATCCAGTGGAATTATCAGTGTAGCTCAAGGCCTTTGAGCTACATCTATGTTCAAAGCCACGATCTGCCACTGTCAGAGCTTGCTTTCCAATTCATGATCATTGCATGGCATGCACTCCTGCTCCCACACTCGCACCATCAGATCGCCGCTTGCGTGGCGGAAGGCTACCACGAGCGAGTCCTCGCTCTGCGGCGGGCCGCAGAAACACTCAGCCTCGACGACGGATTCGGGAACGTTCATCGTGCAGGGCCGGGGCAACGAGGACTTGATCGTTCCGGCGATCATGTTGGCGATCTCCTTGGCTGCGTCCAGCGCATCGGCCTCGCCCACTGTCTCAATCGGCTGCATCATCATCGCCGCGGTCGCGTGGTAGGCCAGCCCTTCGGCCATGCGCACCTCGATGCGTCCCTTCCAAACTCCGCCCAGAACGACGCTGCCCAGCATGTGCCCCGCAACCAAGCAGAACTCTCCCGGCGCTGTCAGCGGAGCCAGGGTCATTGCCAGCATCTGCTCCCAGAACTGCGAGTTGGCCTTGATCACGCATCGCTCATCGAGGTTGGCCCGCATCGCAGCTCTCCCGCTCACCTGGCAGCTCCAATTCTGAGGTGCTTTTGACTTTATCGTGCAGTTTTCAAAACCCGTGAATGAGACGACGGCCGATTGCGCGGAACCGGGAAAAATGAGGAACCTGTTAAAATTCTCTCAAGTTCTATGGCATCAAAACGTTGGCCTGGGCGGATGAATTCCTGTTGAATTGGCTGGGGGCATGGCGATTTGAACGGCGCCGAAGCGATCAATGCCTTTGCCGGCTGTGCGCCAACGACGCCGGTTCCCCCTGAATCCCGTTCAAACGAAAGGTGATGGATCGCTTGTCTTTGAGCTACACCCCGATCGGTTCCGTCTTTGGCGCGCGCCGTTCGCGCCGCACAGGATTACGCGGCCTTCTTTTCATTTTGGAGTGCGCGCTGGGGGTCCTGGCTGTCGTTCTCGTCTCGGCGCTTGCGCACTGGGCCGGGTGGCTGCTACCCGTTGCCCTGCTGCTTTACCTGTTGATTGTGGTGCCGATCGCCTTGCTGTACGGATTCTGGCAGGCGGTCATTGTTTCGCTTGCGGCAGTCATCGTGCACGCCTTATTCACTACACACAAGGCACAGGCCAATCCCGCGGCCGATCCGGCAAACTCAGTGACGCTGCTTGTCTTTATCCTGGTTGCGCTCCTTGTAAGCCGGCTCTCGGCACGCGTCAACGGAAACGCCAAAGAGGCCGAGTCCTGGGGCGGGCAGATGCACGATCTCTACGAGTTCACCCGACGAACACTAGAGATGAACCTGCATCTGGAACCGGGTCCGCAGTTGGTCGAACTGGTTCACGAGATCTTCGCTCTAGAGGGCGTTGCAGTCTTCGACGCCGACCTGCACGAAGTTTATCCGGCGGGGAACTGGTCCATCGACCCGCGTGAGCTGGCGCAAAACGTTTACTACTTCGAGACCACCGACGACGATCCGGCAACCGGACTGGGCCGTCGCGTCGTTCGTCTGGGAAGCGTGCCCGTCGGTAGCCTGGTGGTGCGCGGCGATACCAGCCCGTTGACCAACAACGCCATCGCGTCACTAATCGCGATCACCTTTGACCGATACCGGGCCTTCGCCAATGAGAGCCGCATCGAGACTGAACGGCGAACCGAGCAGTTGCGCGCCACCGTGCTCGACAGCTTGGCGCACGCCTACAAGACGCCGTTGACGGCCATTCGCGCGGCTTCGACCGGGCTGAGCGAGATGGGCCATCTCTCCGTGGCGCAGTCGGAACTGGTCGCCCTCATCGATGAACAGGCCGGGCTACTCGGCAACCTGACCACGCGCTTGCTCACTACGGCACGCCTCGATGCAGGAGAAGTCGCCGCACATGTCGCGCCGGTTGGTGTAGCCTCGCTGGTTGAAGAGGTCGCAACCAGCCTCAGCGACCGGCTGGCCAGTATGAAGGTGGCGATCGACGTTCCCGACGACGGCCTCATCCTGCAATGCGACCGCCAGTTGATGGTCATGCTGCTCACGCAGTACATCGATAACGCCTGCAAATACTCGATCTTCGGCACCACCATCACCATTCGCGCCGTGCAAAACCACGCGGAGATCATCTTCTCAGTGCACAGCTTCGGTCCGGTGATCCCCATCGCCGACCGGGAGCGCGTTTTCAATCGCTACTACCGTTCCTCCACCCACTCCAACCGCGCCTCGGGCACCGGAATCGGCCTTTCGGTGGCCAAGCGCGTTGCTCAAATCCATGGCGGCTACGTCTGGGTGACCAGCGATGAGTTGGAGGGGACAACGTTCTTCGCCGCCATTCCTGCCACAGGGCAGAAGAGGGGTTCCTGATGAACAAGTCCGTGATTCGCATTCTTCTAGTCGACGATGAATCCGCCATCCGCAGGGCGCTGCGTCCCCCGCTGCTCGAACTGGGCTTTCAGGTGGTTGAGGCCTCGCGCGGCGAAGAGGCTCTGCAGATGCTGCGCGCCGGGGCCTTCGACGTTGTGCTGCTCGATGTGAATATGCCCGGCATCGGCGGCATCGAAACCCTGCGCCGCATTCGCGCCTTCGCTCCTCGCCTGCCGGTCTTGATCCTCACCGTGCGCGACCAGGAAGAGGATAAGGTCGAGGCGCTGGAGATTGGGGCCGACGACTACGTCACCAAGCCCTTCAGCACCCGAGAGCTGATCGCCCGCATTCGCACTGCGATCCGCCGCGTGCAGGCGCCGGCCCGGGCTGAGGACGCGCCGATCGAGATCGGTGAGTTGCGACTTGATCCGGTCAAGCGCATCGTCACCAAGCGCGGCCAACCCGTTCATCTCACCCGCAAAGAGTTCGACATCCTGCATTGCCTGATGAGCCGCGCCGGCCGCGTGATCACTTATGCCCGGCTGCTCACCGCAGTCTGGGGAGCCGACAGCCGCGAGGAGGTCGAGTACCTGCGCACCTTCGTCCGCCAGTTGCGCAAGAAGATCGAAGACGACCCGGCGAATCCCATCTATTTGCTCACGGATGTTTATGTCGGTTACCGCTTCGCCGACGCGCAGATGTTCATCGAGGAGACTCAGGGAACGACTGAACCGATGGTTCAGGAAGAGACGCCGGAAGCAACGCCCGAAGAGGCGCCGTAGTATCGAGTGCATATATGACGAGGAAGCTGTCGGACCAGCCAGATAGGCCCAGATTTGAAAGGGCACGACTACAGTGGCTGAGGGAAAAGGCCTGAAGGGTGCCAATGTGGCGGAAGGTGTCCCTCCGCGTCGAAAGCTGGTGTTGAATATGCTGGCCTTATGCGGGGGTTGAAATCTCCCGCCTCTCTCCGCACCGAGTCTTTCCGCAGCCTCCGAAGTCGTGCCCTCTCAAAACTGACTGATGAAACGGGCGGCGATGAAACTGCCTCTAGCTGTTTTCCGGCCCGGCGATGAGGACTGGAATTCCATCGACAATCGGATAGGAGCGGCGGCAAGCGGCACAGAGCAGGCGCGCGTCTTCAAGGCGAAGAGTACCCAGGCAAGCCGGGCAAGCCAATTGGTCGAGGACTGTGGGGTTAAGGGCGAGATGGGCTTTGGAGTCGGCAGGCATAGCGCCCTATTGGATGGTGGCGTCGGGAGTGGAGGCTGAAACAGAGGCCGGTCCGGCGGGCTGCTCGGTAATCTGTTCGGAGTTGCCGGCCACTGAAACGACGCGCTTCGCCTGGCTGGCGAATTCCGCCTCGATGCGCTGGTTGGTGCCGGCCTCGGCGGATTCATAGGCCACGCGAATGCCGTTGAAGATGGCGCGGTCGTTGGAAGAGCCGTGGCCGATGATGCAGACTCCGCGCACGCCGAGCAGATGCGCCCCGCCGTATTCGCGGTAGTCGAGACGATGGCGGAACTCGTTGAAGGCCTGGCGGGAGAGCAGGGCTCCAACTTTGCGGGTAACCGTCTGGGTGAGCGCTTCGCGCAGCACGTCACGTACAAAGCGGCCCACGCCTTCGCTGGTCTTCAGCGCGACGTTGCCCACAAAGCCGTCGCAGACGATGACGTCGGCCTGGCCAGAGAAGATGTCGCGTCCCTCGACGTTTCCAATAAAGCGGATGGGCAGCGCCTTGAGCAGAGGATAGGCCTCGTGGGTGAGATCGTTGCCTTTGGTCTCCTCTTCGCCGATCGAGAGCAAGCCCACACGGGGCGAGTCGATCTTGAGCACGCTGCGGGCGTAGATCTCGCCCATCACGGCAAATTGCGCAAGGTTGCTGGCCTTGCAATCGACGTTGGCGCCCACATCGAGCAGGACGCAGGGAGTTCCAGACGAACTGGGCATGGGAGTGGCCAGGGCCGGGCGATCGACGCCGGGCAGGGCTCCGAGCACCATTTTGGCCGTGGCCATGGCCGCTCCAGTGTTGCCGGCGGTGACGAAACCGGCGGCTGCGCCCTCGCGAACCAGTTTGAGGCCGACACGCATGGAGCTGTCTTTTTTGGTGCGGACCGCGTGCGCCGCCTTCTCTTCCATGCCGATGCGCTCGGAGGCATGGTGGATGACGATGGGCAGATCTTCGTTTTCCAGAAACTCGTCGAGGATGTCGCGCAACTCCGGCTCCGGCCCGATCAGGTGAACACGGACGGGCAGAGCCTTGCAGGCAAGGATGGCTCCGCGAATCTCCGACTCCGGAGCTTTGTCGGTGCCTACGGCGTCGAGCGCAATATCGATGAGCATGGGAACCGGAAGCTACTTGACTTCCTTGACTTCGATGACGGCGCGGCCCTTGTACTCGCCGCACTTGGGACAGGCGCGATGGGGCAGCTTCTTCTCATGGCAGGCGGGGCACTCGGAGACCCCGACGGCGGTCAGAAAGTCGTGAGAGCGGCGAAGTGCGGTGCGGCGCGTTGAATGGCGCCTTTTCGGATTCGGCATTTCAAAATTCCTTTCGTTTCTCTGCCCGGTTCCACCGGACCGAACCTTCGCCCACCGGCCTCAGGCCATGCAGGATCGTTGCCGCCTTCCGGCTCAGGTTCGCTACCCTCAATGGATCCAGATCATCTCTGGGGGCTGTCTTCCTTGGACTCGATCCGGCCGCGGAGACCTGCCAGCGGTTCCCAGCGGGGGTCGTCACCCCCACCACAGTTGCAGGATTGGCTGTTGCGGTCTGCACCGCAGCGCGGGCAAAGTCCCTTACAGTCGGGCTTGCAAAGCGTCCTGACCGGCAGGGACAAAAGCACCTGCTCACGCAGCACATCCTCAAGCGCAAGGCTGTCTCCTTGATAATAACCGATTTCGGTCTCCTGTGCAGTAATGGAGCGTTCGGTAGCCTCCGAGTCCGCTGCCGCTGGCCGGAAAATCAGATCGAATTCGGAAGTGAGCGGGATCTCGACCGGCTCGACGCAGCGGGCGCAGGGCACCTGGAAGACGCCGGCGAAGAGGCCGCGGAGCCGGATGTCGGCGACGATGTCCTTAGGGCCCCGGTGCTCGTGCAGCACCTCAGCCCGGCCGGAGGCAGCCAGAAGCCCGCGCTGCTCGGCTTCCGCACCCAGATCGACCGCGCCGGGAGGCATCTCCAGATCAAATTCAATCGGCTCTTTTTCCAGGTCGATGATTCTGAATTCCATGTTATGAGCCTACGGCGCAAGCCACCCGCCGTCAATGCGGAAGCGACTGCAAAAACCGGCAGGGCTCCTGCCGGGTGGGGCTAGAATCGAATCAGGGACAAACTCAGCTTGAGCGACCTTGAACTCTTGCCCCGTATGACGCCATGACCCAGAACGCGACTCCCGCCTCCGAACTCGAAACTACCCTGGCGGTCAGGCTGGCCACCGATGCCGACAGAGCACGCCTGATCCCTCTCATCAACTCGGCTTTTTCCATCGAAACCTTCCTCGAGGGCACCCGTACCGACGAGGAGAGCCTGGCCTCCATGATGCAGGAGGGCGATCTGCTGGCGGCGGAAGATGGCAATGGCCGGCTTGTGGGCTGCGTCTATACTGAGGTGCGAGGCGGGCGCGGCTATATGGGGATGCTGACAGTAGACCCGGCTCGCCAACGCTCTGGCCTGGGCACCCGGATCATGGAAGCCGCAGAGGATCATCTCCGCCGCAGAGGTTGCAAGGCTATTGACATCCTGGTTCTCAATCTGCGGACTGAACTGCCTCCCATCTATCGCCGCCACGGCTACGTCGAGACTGGTACGCAGCATCACGGCCTGCACCGCACAATCAAGCCCGGCGTGGAGTGGCATTTCATCATCATGTCAAAAGATCTGTGAGCAGGCTGCGGTGGAGACCCTTCCAAGACAGGTCTCGGGTTCGTTGTCTCCCACCTCTGGAGCGATGAGACCGCGCCAGATATGGGGCACCCCGGCGACCACTTGTAAGTCCATGAGACCAGGGCGTAAATGCCGGGATGTTTCTCTTGTGTAAACTTGGGAGCGCCAATTTCCGTCCATTTACGTGGGGGACCATGGTGACTCGCTTTCGCTGCCCATGCTGCGGATTGAAGACGCTGGACGCTCCCGGCGCTCTGGCGCTCTGCCCCGTCTGCTGGTGGGAGGATGACGGGCAGGAGGACGCCGACGCCTCCGACGTCCGCCTGACAGTGAACGGCGACCTCAGCCTGGCCGAGGCGCGCGATTTCTATGCCCGTTGCGGCGCGGCGCATCCCCGCTTTCTGCCCTATGTCCGCAAACCTGTTGCGGCTGACCTGTAGCCTCATATTCCCGCGAGTCGCATGGCAATATCCGCGTCCCTTCGCAGTCACGTGCCTAATACGGTCCTCTCCGTCGCCGAAAGCAGCCCATCCGGTTTGACCCTGCCAGCAAACCCACTTACCATGAGACGAGGGCATTCCTTGGCCGCACGGCGCCGGTTTGGCCCGGAGCAGGAACGGGAGCGACTTTCTGGAGCAAGAGGGGCGTATTTAGGCCCTGACCGGCAAGTTTTTGAGCCCACTCTTGCAGTTGATTCGGCGCAATGCGCCTGGAAGGCAAAACCTTGAGTTCTACCGACACCGTCGAGAACACCCCCCAACCTGAATCGTCCGAGGCGGCACACACGCACCCCGAAGACGGCCACGATCATGAAGGCCACGACCACAGCCACGACGGCCACGATCACGACAACGGGCCAGTCCTGAACCCTGAGTGCACCCGCGAACTGGTGCTGGATATTCCTGCCGAAGAGGTCACAAAGGCATATCGGACCGTGACGGCCAACTACAGGAAACATGCCAAGATTCCTGGCTTCCGCGACGGCAAGGTGCCGGAGACGGTCATCCGGCGGCGCTTTGCCGACGGTATCCGCAAGGACGTGATCGACGGCCTGCTGCCTGAGCGCTTCAACAAGGCGGTCATCGACCTGGGCGTCAAGCCCGTCGGCGAGCCGCGCGTGACCGAATTGACCATCGACGACGGCCAGCCGCTGCACGTGAAGGCGGTCTTCGAGTTTATCCCGGAGTTCTCCATCAAGGACTATGACAAAGTCACGGTCGAGAAGCCGAAGGTCGAAGTGACCGAGGAGGATTTCCGGCGCGAGCTTGAGCAACTACAGGCTGCGCATGCCACGATGGAGCCGGTCGAGGAAGACCGCGCCCTCGAGGACGGCGATTGGGCACAGATCACCTACAGTGGCCAGATTGCGGGCGAGGAACAGGCTGCCCCGGTCTCTGGCGAAGATACGCTGGTCGAGGTTGGCGGCAAAGACACGATGGACGCCTTCACGACCGCTCTGCGCGGCGCCAAGCCCGGTCAGGAGCTGAAGGCCGAAGTTATCTACCCTGCCGATTATGCCGAGTCGAAACTGGCCGGCAAGACAGTGGCCTACGACGTCGAGGTGAAGGCGATCAAGAGGCGCATCTTGCCCGACCTTGATGACGACTTTGCCAAGGAGATGGGCCAGTACGAGAGCATGGCCGAGCTGGAGACCCGCGTCCGCGAGCACATGACCAACCGCGTGCGCCGCAGCGTGGAGGGCGAGACCAAGGACCGGCTCTTTGCCGAGCTGATTGCGCGCTATCCGTTTGCCGTGCCGGAGTCGCTGGTGCAGGAGCAGATCGATACGCGGCTCGAGCGCGGGTTGCGCGCCCTGGCGGCTCAGGGCATGAATACCGATCAGATGCGCAAGCTGGACTTTGCCCGTTTGCGCACAGCCCAGCGCGACGGAGCACTGGCCGAGGTGAAGACCAATCTTCTGCTGGACCGGATCGCGCTTGAGGAAAGCATCGCCATCAGCGATGAGGAACTGGAGCGGGAGTTGCAAATTGCGGCTTTGCAGTCCAGGGAGCCGATCGATACACTGCGGTCGCGTTTGGCGGCCGACGGCGGAATGGCCAGAATTCGCGAGCAGTTGCGACGCGAGAAGACGGCAAGCCTGATGTATGAGCGGCTGCCCTCGTAAGCCGGGCGGCTGGAAGTCGAGTGCGGTCTGACCGATACAACAGTTGGCCGCGCAGGTGCAAATAAACGGGGAGAGAGTCCCCAGCGAGAGAGAAGAAGGCCAATGGCATTGGTTCCCATGGTGGTTGAGCAGACGAGCCGGGGCGAGCGCGCCTACGACATTTACTCCCGTCTGCTTCGCGACAACATTATCTTTCTTGGTACGCCGATCGACGATCAGGTGGCAAACCTGATTGTGGCGCAGATGCTCTTCCTCTCTGGCGAAGATCCGGAGAAGGACGTTCATCTTTACATTAATTCGCCGGGCGGCTCGATCACTGCCGGCCTGGCTATCTACGACACGATGCAGTTCATCAAGAACAAGGTTGAGACGATCTGCATCGGTCAGGCGGCCTCGATGGGCGCGTTTCTGCTGCTGGCGGGCGCCAAAGGCAAGCGCTTTGCCCTGCCCAACTCCAGGATTCTCATTCATCAGCCATCAATGGGCGGATTAAGCGGCCAGGCCACGGACATCGACATTCATGCCCGCGAGATTCTGCGCATACGCGAGATCACCAACAACATCATGGCCACGCACACCGGTCAGCCTCTGGATCGCATCGAGCGGGACGTCGAGCGGGACTTTATCATGAATGCGCAGCAGGCCAAGGAGTACGGCATCGTCGACGAGATTATCGACCGGCCGCGCGGGTAACCGGCGCGCCGCGCGCACGTAATGGGCTGGCCTGGGGTTGGCCATCATGCAAGGCCTGCGAACCTGCTACACTGAGCGGGACGCAGAAGCAGAACGGGAATTGAGCTCGTCCTAAGGGGAGCCGTAATGATGAAAACGCGTGTGGGACCTGAAGAAGCACTGCGCTGCTCGTTCTGCCACAAATCGCAAGACGCCGTAGCCAAGCTGATCTCTTCGCCCAGCGACTACCCTCGCGCTTACATCTGCGATGAGTGCGTCGCAGTCTGCAACTCGATTCTCGAGGACGACCGCACCGCCGATGCCGCCCATCCGGCCAACGCCGCCGGCCACCTGCCCAAGCCGCAAGAGGTCAAGGGCTTTCTCGACGACTATGTGATCGGCCAGGACCAGACCAAGAAGAAGCTCGCCGTCGCCGTCTACAACCACTACAAGCGCATCCAGATGAACAAGATGCGCAACAATGAAGTGGAGCTGGGCAAGAGCAACATTTTGCTCATCGGCCCCACCGGCTGCGGCAAGACGTATCTGGCGCACACACTTGCCAAGATGCTCGACGTGCCCTTCGCGATTGTCGATGCAACCACCCTCACCGAGGCCGGCTATGTGGGCGAGGATGTCGAGAATATCATCCTCAAGCTCTTGCAGGCCGCCGACGGCGACGTGACCCGCGCCCAGCAGGGCATCATCTACATCGACGAAATCGACAAGATCGGCCGCAAGGACGAGAACCCTTCCATTACCCGCGACGTCAGCGGCGAGGGCGTGCAACAGGCGCTGTTAAAGATCCTCGAAGGCACCGTGGCCAACGTACCGCCGCAGGGCGGGCGCAAGCATCCGCATCAGGAGTTCACCGCCGTCGACACCACCAATATCCTCTTCATCTGCGGCGGAGCCTTCGTGGGACTGGAGCGCATCGTCGGCCGCCGGGTGGGCAAGAAGGCGCTGGGCTTCAAGACCATCGACGCGGCCGAGGGCGATGCCGCCACCAGCCGCACGCATCGCGACACCGAGTTGCTGCGCCGGACAGAACCTCAGGATTTGATCAAGTATGGGTTGATTCCCGAGTTTGTCGGCCGGCTGCCCGTGATGGGCATCCTCGACGAACTGGACGAACCGGCGCTGGTCGAGATTCTTACCAAGCCGCGCAATGCGATTCTCAAGCAGTATCAGCGGCTCTTTGAATACGAGAATGTCCGCCTGCACTTCACGCAGGAGGCCATCGGCGCCGTTGCCCGCGAGGCCCTGACACGCAAGATAGGCGCGCGCGGGTTGCGCATGATCCTCGAAGAGCTGATGCTCGACCTGATGTACCACCTGCCGAATAACAAGCGTGTCCGCGACATGGAGATCACCAAGGACATGGTCGAGCGCCGCGATCTGTCGCTGTGCCTGCTGGAAAAGGCCGGCTGATTCCGTGAATCTCAGAAATGCGGGTGCCCCACCTTCGCGGCGGCTCTGTATTTGCCGCTAAGGTGGGATATCTAAAACTACGGTTCGTTATTGTTCTTGACAGTTATTTCCACTAAACAGACAGGCTGATAGACTCCGCGAAAGGCCGGGTGCTTCACGTCTCGTCTCTCGGATCTGAGATTCCTTCGATTCCTTCGAATTCAGGCTTTCAGCCTTCGCATCAACTGTGCATCCGTCAGAACGGCGATGCCGACGCTTGTCAGGAATATCGAGGCTGGCGGCTCGAAGAAGTCCCGGTCGCCTGTGCAGAGCACATCTGCCTCTCCACTCAGCGCGGTTTGCAGAACGAAGATGTCGTTGCGGTCACGGATGGGGGCCGTGGCGAGCGGACTGAGCGCAATGACCTCCGCCGCATCCCGCAGCCATCCGGTGAAGTTGTAGACGGCTTCTTCGTTCTGCCCGTGAACCACCGACAAGCGCGGTCAGCGAAGAACCCTCGCCACTTCGACGAGGATCTCATTGGAGAGAATAAGAGTATGCTCGCCTGCAAGGATCGCCAGCAACAATTCATGCGCTAGCCCGTGCGATCTCACAAACGACCGCACGAGAATGTTGCTATCGAGAACGATTCTCACGGCATCTGCGCGTAATGCGGCCGCTCGCTGAGGATGGCTTCGAGCAACGCGGCTTCGCACTCCTCATCGGAGATGCCTGCGCGCGGGCTCTCCATCTCTTCCAGAAAGCTGCGCAGCCTTTCCGCCGCGATTTGACGCTTCGACAGATCGAGCGTTGGCGGCTCGAACGCACGAAGGCTCACGGCTTCAGCTTCCAGAATCTGCCGCCCCAGGATTTGTTCGATCACAGATTTTTGCGCCGGAGATAATGCCTCAGCTCTCAGGATCATCGATAATCCGTCCTCCTGTGCAGGCCAACTTTGCAGAGACGGCCGACTCAATCCATTGTAAGCCGAACAGTCCTACGAAACAAAGCACCGGGTACCGCGTGCCTCAGGGTCTCGCTTCCGAGACCTGGAACTCCATTCGCATGATTCCCGTTAGCACATCATTTCGCTGTACAATCCCTACAGAGCCGTACTGCCGGCCCGCAACCGGAGTTGCTTTCGCGCATCCAATCCAAAAGGTGTCCCTAATGACCGCATCCCGCGAAAAGACCGAAGCGCGCAAGCTGCCCATGATGCCCATTCGGGACATGGTGATCTTTCCCTACATGATGATGCCCTTTGTGGTGGGCCGCGAGTCGAGCGTGCGCGCGCTTGAAGAGGCGCTTACCGGCGACCGCAAGATCTTTCTCGCGACGCAGCACGATGCGACGATTGACGAGCCCAAGGCCAAGGAGATCTATCAGGTCGGGT